>Ga0080013_1000061_pt1 | contig 143231 bp, 128 predicted proteins | sample ETNvirenome_6_85_FD_69236 | JGI IMG/M metagenome (GOLD analysis project Ga0080013, IMG submission 69236) | Marine viral communities from the Pacific Ocean - ETNP_6_85 (SPADES assembly) (version 2) | ecosystem: Environmental > Aquatic > Marine > Oceanic | place: Pacific Ocean | collected...
AACTGATATTGACGAGATATTACTAGTTGGTGGGTCTACACGAATTCCAGCTGTACAAAAAGCGGTTGAAAAACTATTCAAGAAAAAACCATCTAAAGGTGTAAACCCAGATGAAGTAGTAGCGATGGGAGCGGCAATCCAAGGAGGTGTTTTGGCTGGAGATGTAAATGATGTTTTATTGTTAGATGTTACACCACTATCATTAGGTATAGAAACTATGGGAGCGGTGATGACAAAATTAATTGACTCTAACACGACAATACCAACGTCAAAATCCCAAGTATTTTCTACAGCGATAGACAATCAACCAGCGGTAGATATTCATGTATTACAAGGAGAAAGAGCAATGGCAAATGACAATAGAACCCTAGGGAAATTTCAGTTAACAGACATCCCACCATCCCCACGAGGTATTCCACAAATTGAAGTTACCTTTGATATCGACGCTAATGGTATTATTGATGTTAAAGCTTTAGACAAAGGCACAGGAAAACAACAAAATATTAAGATTGAATCTGGAAGTAGTTTATCCGATGAAGAAATTGAGAGAATGAGAAAAGAGGCGGAGATGAACGCTACAGAAGATGCAAAGAAAAAAGAAGAAGTGGACAAAATAAATCAAGCAGACGCTATGGTATTTCAAACCGAGAAACAATTAAAAGATAATGAAGATAAAATTGACGAAAGTGACAAGACAGAATTAGAAGGTATTTTAGAAAAATTAAAATCAGCTATTACTACAAAAGACCTTACCTTAATAGATACTTTATTAGAAGAAATGAATAATAAATGGCAAGCAGTATCCACAAAAATGTATGAAGAAACTCAAGAACCTACATCTGAAGACCAACCAACAACTGATGAAGCAACTGATGTTGAGTTCGAAGAGGTAAAATAAATGGTATAAATTTGGAAAGGAATCATTTCCTTTCCAAAACCAATTTTTTATAATTAAATAAAAATATTATGATGAAAATTTACACAAACCCAACATGTCACTACTGTAATAGACTTAAAACTGTTTTGAACGAAAAAGAAGTTCCTTACGAAGAAATAGTAGCGTCCGAAAATGAAGAAGAATGGAATGAAATTACACGAATTGCGGGAATCGGAATGACACCAGCAATAATCTTCCAAGATGAAATATGGTTACCAAATAGAGATTTTAGAACACCTGAAGAATTAATTGGGAGAATTACTCATTTTACCGAAACTCCTATGAGACCCTTAAAATTGGAAGAAAGATTAGACCAATTACATAACACAGTGAAGAATTTAACTCTACTCTTGAATCAAATGAGTCAAACTATCCAAACATTGAATAGTAAGGTACCACAAACACCACCACAAGGAACACCACAACCAGTACCCCCACACCCACAATAAAATGGCAATAAAATCAGAAAAAATAGTGGGTAAGTTAATAATTAATGAATATGATTCGTCTAATTTAAAAACTAGTAAATACAATACAGAGAATAGTGAATTAATTGTAGAGTTTAAAAAAGGAGGAAAGTACTCATACAGTAAAGTGCCGATTTCTATTTTTACAAAGATGAGAAAAGCTGAAAGTCAAGGTTCTTATTTTTCTAAGAATATTGCTAAAAACTATAAATATAAAAAATTGTCATAGACAAATCTTCCTTATATTTATTATATATGGAGACTAGTGATAAAAAAATTGTAAATAGCTTTAAGGTAAAAGAAGAATTAAATCCCGATATCTGGAATCAAGAAGATGGAACATTTAAAATGAAACCCGAAATCAGGGATTCTTTGTTAAAAATTGTAGAAGATTATTTAGCGTTTATTGATTTAGATATAGACATAGAAGATGTAACGTTAACAGGTTCATTATCTAACTATAATTGGTCAGACTTTTCAGACGTAGACCTCCATATATTAATTGACGCACCCAACTCAAAAAACTCCCTATTAAAAAAATACTTAGACAGTAGAAGAATTATATGGAATTCCTTAAGAGATATAACAGTTAAAGATTTTGACGTAGAAATATACGTTCAAGATATTAGTGAACCACATTTCGCAAGTGGTGTATATTCAGTTATGTATGACGACTGGATTTCAGAACCAAAATATGTGGATTTTGTGATTGAACCAACAAAGATATTAACTAAGTCAAAAGGGTGGATAGACAAGATAGATAAAGTAGAAGACGACTCTAAAAGAAAAGAACCGGAGGAAGTTTTAGACAATATCGCACTATTAAAAGATAAATTAAAAAAATATAGAAGTGCTGGGTTAAATGACGAAGGAGAATACTCTTATGAAAACCTCACTTTTAAATTTTTACGAAGAAACGGGTACATAAAAAAGTTACACGACATCAGAAATGACTTAATTGACCAAACACTTACAGTTGAAGAAAAAGTTTTCGGTATTTAATGATATTTATAATAAAATAATTAATTAGTTATGGCAGGAGGAAATTACGGAGGCAATTCAATACCAACTACCCCTATAGGGGGAGCAACTTTGTTGGCTGGTAAACTTACCACATACGCAAACTATAAATGTACCACAGCTGTTGGTGGTACTAATTTTGTATATAAAGGTGTTACTATAACAACATCATCTAACGTACCAGTAGAGATGGTAATCTCACCACCACACTTAAACAGCCAAACCGGTGGAGTAACCTTCTTATGTTATGACTGTACTTGTGCTGGAGCAATGACAGGGAATACAGATTCAAATGTAGCATCAGCATATAATAACGAGTTCTATTCTGGAAGGACACCAATACAACAGGTAACCTTTTTAGGTATGGGAGCAAATCAGAATTAAAATAAAAAAATTAAAAACAAATTAAAATGGGAAAATTAAAACCTATAGGTAGTGAAAAATTAAAAGGGCAAGACAAGATTGCGAGAATCATGGAAATTGCTCGATATAATGAAGTTGTGAAAAATGAAGAAAGACATATCGCAACTAATTCTTTTAGTAAGATAGCATCCGACGGTAATACCTACGCAATTATTCAGGAAAGAGATGGGTATTATTTAAAATGTGGAATCAATGAATCTGAATTAGACTATGTTAGTGGATTCATGAATAAAAAAAGAGATAGATTTAAAAGCTATGGTGCGGCTCTTAAAAGAATGAATCTAATATTCAAACCATTAAACGAACAATACAATGAAGGTGTGGGTGATGGTATGTATGATGAAATGGAAGAACAAGAAAAATTTGTTTTAAATGTACCAGATGAAGGTGGTGACGAAGAACTTGATATGGATTTAGACATGGAAGGTGGAGAAGAAGAAGAACTTGACATGGATGTTGAAGACGATATGGGTGATGAAGAACTTGATTTGGATGTTGAAATGGGTGACGATGAAGGTGAAGAGGAAGTTGAAATGGAAGGATTCATGAAACCAATCCAAAAACTTACCGGAAAATTAGGACAAAAACTTAGAGATGTAGAAGAAGAATTAGGAAGTGCAGATATTAAATATGTACTTAATTCTGTTATTTCTGCGGTTGAGTTAGATAATCTAGATGAAGAAGACAGAGATGATATTTTAGATAGATTTGAAGAAGATGAAACTAGTTATGGAGACGAGGAAGGTGGTGATGATATTGATATGGGAGACGAAGAGTTGGATATAGACCTAGAAGGTGGTGACGAAGACATTGAAGATGCAGAAGGTGTAGAAGATGTAGAATTAGAGGATGAAGAATTAGCGATGGAATCGTTAAAGAATAGAGTAGGCAATATATTAGAATCTTATATACAAAAACGTGAAACAAACACACCACAAAATTACTTAAAAAATAGATTAAATGTTGTAAAAGATAGAAAGAATCTCAAAGTTCAGTATGAAACGGTAGAACAGGAAATGGGGACTGAAAAACTATTAAAGGAAAACAAGGAATTTAAATTTGCGGGTAAAACTAAACATAATAATATAATTTTAAAGTCAGCAACTAGAAAAATACTAGTAAATCAAAATGGGTCGGTAATATAACCCATGAAACTTTTATTTATAAATGAGTTAGGGCCAAATTATAAACATGAGAACATATACGAATTTATATTTGGTAATAACACAGAAGAAATTTGGGGAGAAGAGTGGGACTCAGAACCAGCACACGGGAAACCAGGTCCACCTGAGTTACCATACATTAAGGAAGTTGGTATATTAAATAATACTAATATTAAATTGGACTTAGTTCAGAATTCCGATTATTTTAGTATGGAACACGCTTTAGACAACGTATTAGCTTTAGGGTGGGAAACATACGAAGATGAATATGATACTGGAGATGAAGAGAGACTAGTTTTTCATTTTGGTGACAAAATAGAAGAAGTTAAAGATAAACTATACGCTAGAGATATAGTATTAAAATTTGATAAAAAATTCGAGCATGTCAAAAAATAGAAAAGATTTAATTAAAAAATTTATAAATGAAGGGTTCACACATAGAACCCTATCTTTATTTTCCGACAAACAATTAACAGAATTAAGTAAAAAAGTATTCACAGAACAGGTTAGTAAAGAAGATGAAAGAAAAGCAAAAAATACATTAATTCAGAAAAAAGAAGAAGAACTCGCGTACCTAAAATCAGATTTAGATGAAAGTGATGAGACAGAAGAAGAATTAGATATAGAAACAGATGATACCGGAAATCCTGATGTTGAGATTGACGGAACACCATTATTAAGAGAAAAAGAAATAGAAGAAGATTTCGATTCAAAAGCTCAACAACGATATCTTTACGCGGTTAATCCAGCAGCTGCAGAGAAGCTAGCTTCTAAAATGACTAAAAAAGATTATGAAGATTTACCTGAAAGAGTTAACGAAGAAGAAATTTTAGAAAAATGGATAACTACATTAGTGGAAACTAATACAACACCAGAAATAACAAAAGCCAAATTTCTACAAGCTATAAAAGAAAATTTAGAAAGTCCATCTGAAGAAGATAAACCATTCACACTTAATACCCCAGAACAGGAAAGTTCATTTGATATGGTTACTAGCATAGCTAGTGAATTAGAACCAAGTATGGCAGTTATGGTAGATGGATTTGACGACGATAACCATTTAAACGGTTATTTAAAATCTGACGAATCAGATAAAATAATAGACCTAAATATTTGTCCTAAAGGTGATATAAAATTAGATGGTAATATGGTAGGAGAAATAGAATTAAGTGAAACGGAAAGAGATAATGAAGGTGAGTATATGGGGGCACCTGAAGATACACAAGCACCAACTATAGCACCAGTTAAACCAGCAACCACACCAACTACAAAACCCGGTAGACCAGGACCATTTAAGAGACCCAAAACCACACCAAAACCAAAAGCAAAAAATAAAAGTACATTACCAAGTTGGTTAAAATCTACAAATTTGGGAAAAGCTTTAACACAACATGGCTAAGAAAAAACTACACGAAGCCCCACCAATAGACTATGGTGATAATAGAGAAAGAATGTCCCCTGACATTGAAGCAAAACTACGTTCACAAGAACACCCATTAGGTGGGCACCAAGCTTTTCCAGACATTGATAAAGACGGAATACCCGATAATTTTGAAGAGTTAATAGCATCCCAACGATTTCAGGATGTTGTACAGAAAGTAAAAGACGCTACTGGGGTAGAGAATATTGACCCACAAACTCTAATGTCATTACAACCAATGTTAATGCAGGCAGCTCGAAGAGTAATGGAAATAGAAAGTGAGAATAAACAAGCATTAGAAGATTTAGCGGTTAAGTTAGTGGTAGATGAGATGGGAATTCCCGAAGGAGATTTACAATTTGACGCCAAACTAGAAAAACCTAATATGGAAGGTATGCAGACAAAACCCAAAAAGAAAAAGAAAAAGAAGGAACTAGAATTTCCTAATTTTGAAATGGAGGACGAAGCTGCGAAGAGATTACAAAAACTAGATTTAGAAAAACAAAAAAGAAGATTTATAAATTCCTTAATACAGGGGTCAGCAAAAAAAGCTCATTATATGTATCATTTAATTAGAGAAAAATTAGATGAAATTAACCCAGATTTAGTAGGGTTGTACTCGATAGTAATGTCCGTTAACGATTTACTTTATTGGGTAATGCCAGATATGGAAGGTATGATTGGTGGAGGTGGAGCAGAACAAGCAATGGCAGGGAAAGAAGAATTAGATTTAGAAACAGACCCACCAACCATTAAAGCAAAAGGACTCATGTTCCCTATTTTAGTTCATGAATTATATAAAGGTGTTATGGAATATGTTTCCGCTCATGGACTACCATCAGACCCAGATATGGCAGAAGAGGTAATTGGGGGTGAGGACACTCTCCCAGCAGAAGTGTGGGACTTAAGATTAGGACCTATAATTTGGGAAAAATTTCTGGAATCTTATCCAGACAATTTCTTTGATATTGAAGAACAAAAAAGGATTAAGAATTATTTCTATTATAAATTCGTAAAATTAGAAGCAGAAGAATTTTTAAATTTAGCGAAGGACATATTATCTGGGTCCGAAAAAGGAAAACAACAAGTTAAACAAATGATTGATGATATAGTTAAACAACTAAAAAAAGAGGACTATGAGGATGTTTCTGGTGAGAGTAGTGATGCCCCAGAGATAGATATAGATTTACCACCACTCCCAGCATCACCTGAAGAATTAGATATGGACACCATTTTAGATAAAATCAACAAAAGTGGAATGAACTCCTTAACCCAAGAAGAAAAAGACTTTTTATATAATCTGGGGGGATAAAAATTTTTACATATTTATAGCATATGAACAGAGAAGAATTAATACAAGAATATGCGCGTTGTGTCCAAGACACAAATTATGCTATTAAAACCTATCTAGAAACTTACGATAATACACAATCTAAATACGTACCTTTTGTTTTGTTTCCAGAACAGGAAATGATGCTCTCAAACTTCGAAAAGTACAATGACAATATAACTAAAAAATATAGACAGGCTGGGGTGTCCACCGCTACCGCTGCCTGGGTATCCAAAAAACTACAATTCGCTTCTAAAACAAAACCAGAAAAAATTCTTATTATTGCTAACAAATTAGATACAGCGTCGGAATTTGCAAATAAAGTAAGAGGTTTTTTAAATCAGTGGCCTGAGTGGATTAATGTAGGATTTTCAAAAGAAAAAGACTCACAAAAACATTTTAAATTAAATAATGGTTGTGAAGTAAAAGCTGTAGCTACGTCAGTAGATGCGTTAAGGGGGTATACCCCCACCACACTAATATTTGATGAAGCAGCATATATAGAAGCGGGTGATGATTTTTGGGCTGCTTGTATGGCCTCTTTATCCACAGGAGGTAAAGTAATAGTTATATCTACCCCAAACGGATACGATAAAATTTATTATGAAATATACGAACAATCTATAAAAGGTTTAAATAGTTTTGTTATTTCTGAGTTACATTGGGAAAATGACCCTAGATTCACTAAAGACTTATTTTGGGTTAAAACGGATGATATAGTACACTTTCTATTAAATAGAGAAGATTATGATGAAAATAACTTTATACACGAGAAAGAATTATCAAAGTTTGTTGAATTAACCCAAAACGGATACAAACCATGTTCTTCGTGGTTTGAAAGTATGGTAAAAAAACTTAAATACGACAGGAGAAAAGTGGCACAAGAAATTGAAAGTGCGTTCTTAGGTTCAGGTGACAATGTGGTACCTGTAGACACTATAGAAAAAATAAAAAATGAAGATATTAGAGACCCAGAAACTATGTTTGTAGGTAATCAATTATGGGTTTGGGAGGAACCACAAAAGGACCATCGATATATACTAGGGTGTGACGTAAGTAGAGGGGATTCAGAAGATTTCACATCAATAGTCATTATTGATTTCGACGAAAGACGCCAAGTAGCGGAATATTTGGGTAAAATTCCACCGGATTTAGCCGCGGACTTAATATATAAATGGGGTGGAATGTACAAAGCTTATGTAGTAATAGATATTACAGGAGGTATGGGTGTAGCGACCTCCCGAAAACTACAAGAATTGGGATATAAGGATTTATATGTAGAAGGAACCAACACTGCTGATAAATGGAAATATGACCCAAACGGTGGAACCAAGATACCAGGGATAGCATTTAACAATAAAAGAACTCAGATTGTTTCCGCGTTTGAAGAAGCATTACGACATAAATTTATAATTAGGTCTAAAAGACTATTAAATGAAATGTATACCTTTGTTTATATAAATGGAAAACCTAATCATATGAAAGGGAAACATGATGATTTAATAATGGCATTAGCAATGGCTTTATATGTTGGAGAACATTCTTTCTCACAATTACAAAGGGCAAATAACCTAACAAAAGCTATGTTAGATAGTTGGGTAACAGGTACTTCTAGTGATGAATCCACACCTAAACACAGAAGTCCACAACAAAATCAACCAATATATGGTGTACCAGGTAATACCCATATGGACGCGAAACAACGATATAAAGACTATGGGTGGTTATTTGGTAAAGTACAATGATAAATGTTTTACTATTTATAATATAATTCCTATTATTAGACAACATGGCAGATTTAACAATATATCAAAGACTAAGTAAATTGTTTGGACCAGCAGGACCAACAAGCACTGAACCATCGTATCAAAAATTCAATATAGGTTCAGGAGACATCTTAAAAACTGACTCAAAGAAAGAATTTGAAAAAGAAAAATTACAAATTCAACAATCATTATATCTATCTAATCAATGGCAAAAGATAGACAACGAATTATATACTAAATCCATTTACTACGAACCAACACGACTTGCTTCATATTATGACTATGAATCTATGGAGTTTACACCGGAAATTTCTGCAGCTTTAGATATCTACGCAGAAGAATGTACTACCCCATCTGAAAAAGGTTATATTCTAAGTCTATATTCAGAATCAACTAGGATAAAGTCTATTTTAGGTGACCTATTTAACAACATCTTAGACGTTAACACCAATTTACCAATGTGGATTCGTAATACATGCAAATATGGAGATAATTTTGTTTATTTAAAAATAGACCCAGAGAAAGGAATAATAGGGTGTAATCAATTACCAAATATTGAAATGGAAAGAAACGAAGGTCATAGTTATTTAAATCAATTAAATAATGATGATGAGGAAGCACATGTTGTAGAATTTAAGTGGAGAGAAAAAGAACTAAAATTCAATTCATGGGAAATAGCTCATTTTAGACTTTTAGGGGACGATAGAAGATTACCTTATGGTACATCTATGTTAGAAAAAGCCCGAAGAATATGGAAACAATTATTATTAGCGGAAGACGCTATGTTAGTATATAGGACATCTAGAGCACCAGAAAGAAGAGTATTTAAAATATTTGTTGGTAATATGGATGATAAAGATGTGGAAGCATATATTCAAAAAGTAGCTAATAAATTTAAAAGAGACCCGGTAGTTGACCCATCTAACGGTAATGTTGATTTAAGAATGAATCAAATGGCGGTAGACCAAGACTATTTTATCCCTGTTAGAGACCAAGCAGCCGCTAGTCCCATAGACACCTTACCAGGAGCTACTAATTTAAGTGAAATTGCCGATATAGAATATATCCAGAAAAAACTTCTAGCTTCTCTAAGAATACCGAAAGCTTTTTTAGGGTTTGAAGAAGTAGTGGGTGAAGGTAAAAATCTCGCATTACTAGACATTAGGTTTGCACGAACTATAAACCGTATTCAAAAAGCTATAATACAAGAATTAAATAAAATTGCTATAATTCATTTATATGTTTTAGGGTTTGAAGACGAGCTAGAGAATTTTTCACTAGGACTCACCAATCCTTCAACACAAGCAGAGTTACTGAAACTAGAACAATGGCAAACAAAAATAACTTTATATAAGGATGCGGTTGGTGACCCAGGAAGTGGTATAGCACCAGTATCCGCTACATGGGCAAAGAAATTTATTTTAGGTATGAGTGATGAAGAAATTAAATTAGATTTACAACAACAAAGATTTGAAAAAGCTTTATCTGGTGAATTAGAAAAAACCGCAGAAACAATTAAGAAAACAGGGTTATTTAATACGGTTGATAAATTATACGGTGAACCGGTAAAAGCAGATGAACCAGCAGGTGAAGGTGGTGAGGAACCAGGAACCGAAGAAGGTAGTGAAGATATGTCAGCTTTTGATATGGGTGGTCCGGAAACCGAAGCACCAGGAGGAGGAGAAGAAGTCACAGAACCAGACCTACCAACAGCAGAAGGATTTAATGTAGAAAAAGGATTACCTCTATTAATGGAAGAAAAAGGTTTGTCATTGTCAGGCCTAGAAGAGATACGTAACAGGACTAATGATAATATCGACACAATAAATAAAGAAGTTAAGTCATTATTAGAAGATTAACTATATTTATTATAAAAAGCTATCCATGAAAAGATTCTCATATTACAAAAATAGTATAGACAGTATACTAGAAAATTCATTTAAAGAAAGTAAAACGTTTAAGAACAATTTATCAGTTATTATGGGTGCGATGAAGTACTCTAAAATACTAAGAGAGTTTTTTACTTTATATAATGAAATAGAAACTAAAAAATTCGAAAATACCGATAAGAGTTCTCAATATATAAACGAAGCCTTAAGTTTTCTAAAAGAAAACAAAACAAAACTGAAAAAGGTAACACCAATTCTAGATAAAATTATAGAAGATAGAAAAGAACTATGTAAAAAATCAACCAATATAATTTATGAAAAAATAGACGATATTATCTTTAACACCAAGATAACTAACCTTAACTCTATTGCAGAATCCAAAACCTATTTAATAGAATCAGCCCTCAACTCAAATAAAAAAGTATTAAAGAAGATAATAAGTCCTAAGATATTATCACATGTTTTAACCAAGAATTATGAAGAAACATACGGAACTTCTTTAACTGAATCACAAAAACATATACTTAAAAATACTTTATTAATGACTGAAGACACATTAACCAAAGAATATAACACAACTAAGGAAGTTACCTTAAATAAAATTAATAGTTTACTTGCCGAATCTACAGATGAAAGTCTATCAGCAAAATTAGTACAGGTAAAGAATGAAATCACGACGTTAACTCAATCAAAAAAATCATATATTAAGGTTAGGGGCCTTCTAGAGGACTTGAAGTAAACAGGGATATTTTTTATATTTTATATATAAAAATTAACAAATGTTAAAACAAGGAAGAGAAGTAAAAACTAATATTTCAGACGTATTCAGAACATCATATGGTACGGTAGATATGTCCACACTAAAATCGATTTTTTTAAATCTATCAACGTGGGCTGAACCTGTAGAAGAAAAGGATTGTTGGGTTAGACCGATAAAAAAATTTAAAAATCATATAAAAAATACGGTTCACAGACAACTAACCTACACACCATTTAAAGATATCGCTATAGTAGATTTAGACTTAAGAGCTAGTGGGGTAAAACCAGGTAAAAGAAGTTTTATGAAATGTGAAGTAACCCTATTTTTAGATAGCAAACAAAACTATAATATAAAATCTACAGAAATAGCTTCCCCAATAACACAACTAACTAATAGAATCATCACAGAATCTTTATTATCCTCTACTATATTTAAATTTCATACCACTAAGAAGGAGAAACAAGTAAAACTAACATAAATTTTTTACTTTAAGTTTATATTTATAGAAAAACTAGTTTATGAGAGTATTAGAAGCACGTGAAATAGGTCACGGAATATTAGTAGAACACGATGGGTATATTTCACCCTTAGACAATAAGGGGGTCATTAAAGAAATAAACGACCCAGATTTCGACGGTGAAATATATATGAACGCCATATTACAAAAATATGACACCCCTAATAGAAATGGTAGAATCTATCCCGAAAAAATACTGAAAAGAGAAAATGAGAGATATCAGGAAGTAATAAAAAAAGGTGGTTCTATTTCCGAATTAAACCATCCAGAATCTTCCTTAATTGATTTAGATAGAGCTTCACATATAATCACTAAAACATGGTGGGATGGAAATAGATTGATAGGTCGTTTAAAATTACTTACTTCACCCGCGTATTTAAAAGATGGGGTGATATCTTGTGTGGGTGACCAAGCAGCCAATTTATTAAGACAAGGGGTTACTTTAGGCATATCATCAAGAGGTGTCGGTTCACTAACAAAAAATGGAGAATATAACGAAGTACAAGATGATTTTGAATTAATTTGTTTTGATTTAGTTTCCTCACCATCTACACCTGGGTCATACTTATTTAAAGAAGATGAGTCCGCAGACACCGTAGATGAAGCTACCACAACCTTAGAGGGGGTTGATACCGAAAAAGGCAATATAGATAAATCCCTAAATCTCATGTCTAAATTAGATAATTTCTTAAATAGATAAATTCCTTTTAATCCTATATAGATAAGGATTTTTTACAATAATTGTATATTTATAATAAAACCGCATATACATGTATGTGGCTTTATATAATAAACTTTAAAAAAATAAAAAAAACGTGAGCGAATCAATTTTAGAAAAAGCGTTGCTCGAGGCTGAACAGTTGGAAGACACTATGAAGTCTAATGCAAAAGAAATACTTTCTTCGACTATGAAGGAAGAAATTCATGAGTTAGTAAAAGAATCGTTAAATGAAGACGATTACATTAAGGAGCAAGAAGAAGAAGAAGTTGATGTTATTGATATTGAAGATGAGGTAGAAGGTGATGAACTGGATACTGACTTAGATATAGCTGATGACATTGAACTTGATATTGAGGACGAGACAGACGACGAAGTAATAGAGTTACCTGAACTGCCACCTCTAGATTTAACATTAGCATCCGATGAAGAAGTATTAAAAGTATTTAAAGCAATGGGAGACGAAGATGGAATCATCATCCAACAAGATAATGAGAACATTGAGTTAACTGACACTACTACTGATACTGAGTACATCATTAAACTAGAAGAACAAAAAAAATCAAAAAAAATGAAAAGAGTAAATGAAACTAAAGAAATGTCCGAAACGGAAGACATGGATAACATGGAAGAAATGGAAGATGAAGTAGTTTATGAAATTGAACTAGATGAAGATTTTGATGAAACTGGTGTTTTAGGTGTTGACGCTCCTGAATCAGAAGACGCGGAAGCGGAGTATGATAGGGAATTAGGTGAAGACCAAAAATACGGAGGTAACAAAGGTGACGAATCACGAAGTCGTAGGGACTACGCTGAAGGAAAATACGGTGGAAATAAAGGTGATGAATCTCGTAGTAAAAGAGACTATACCGAATCAACAAAATATGGAGGTAATAAAGGCGATGAGTCTAAAAGCCGAAGAGATTATGCTGAAGGAACGTATGGTGGAAACAAAGGAGATGAATCAAGAAGTCGTAGAGATTATTCCGAAGGAACATATGGTGGAAATAAAGGAGACGAATCTAAAAGCCGAAGAGATTATTCCGAAGGGAAATACGGAGGTAATAAAGGAGACGAATCTAGAAGCCGTAGAGATTATTCTGAAGGAGAATATGGTGGGAATAAAGGAGATGAGTCTAGAAGTAAAAGAGATTACACAGAAGCTTCCAGAACTTTAGGTCTTGGAAGAGAGTCTGGTGGTAAACACAAACCTTCTGGAATCAGAAAAGCCATTACTAATAATCGTAACTTAGGTGAAAGTCGCATAAGAAAGTCCTACAATCTTCTTAAAGAAGAGGTAGAAACTTTAAAAGTTAAAAATTCTGACTATAAGAAAGCTTTGACAACTTTTAGAGATAAACTGAATGAAGTGGGTGTGTTTAATTCAAACTTAGCTTACGTAACACGTTTATTCACTGAACATTCAACTACCAAGCAGGAAAAAATCAACATTTTAAAACGTTTTGATGGAGTAAATACATTAAAAAGTTCTAAAGAGTTGTATAAAGTAATTAAAGAAGGTCTTTCTCAGAAAGTAGACAAACCAACAAAAACAATTTCTGAGTCAGTTCAAAAAATTACTAAGACTCCTACTAGTGGGGGTAAACTATTGGAATCAAAAGTTTACGAAAATCCACAATTTAGTAGGATGAAAGACTTAATGTCGAAAATTAAATAAACGCTTTTTAAAACAAATAAAAAATTATGGGAGCACTATTAGACTCGGGTATGGTAGGTAACATTGGTTTAAAACACCTTAAAGTTATCAAAGAAGATACCCTTAACAAATGGAACAAACTTGGTTTTCTTGATGGTCTTAAAGGACACATTAAAGAAAATATAGCTCAACTATATGAAAATCAAGCAACACACCTGATTAATGAAGCTACAACAACTTCAGATTCAGGTTCTTTCGAAACAGTTGTTTTCCCAATAATTAGGAGAGTTTTCTCTAAATTATTGGCAAACGATATCGTTTCTGTACAAGCTATGAACTTACCAATTGGTAAATTATTCTACTTCGTACCTAAAATAGCAGCAAGAAATGGAACAGCACATTATGCACCTTATGGTCAAACTGATGGACCTGGTACTCCAGGTGGACCATTTTCTGCAGCGTCTACAAGTTTATATGATGAGTATTACGCAGGAAATGCAGCTCAGGCAGCAACTGATGGTCTTTATGACTACTCAAGAGGAAGTTATACTACTCAAACTAAAACTACTGGTGCTAACGGAGCAGATATCAATAACGGATTAATGGCCGTTACTTGGAACGCTTCAACAGCAACATTAGATACTGTTCAAACAATGGCACCTGGTACTTGTACTAAATCACAAATTTTAAAATTAAGTGGTTTCTCTTCTACAGGAGTTGGTAAATTAACTGGTCCTGATGGAAATGAACAAGATACTGAAGAGTTTTTAGCTTCTTTAGCTATCACAAACACTGCAGCTACGATTTGTTGTGACGCTCAAAATCCTATAACTACAGTAAATGCAGCTAACACTCCAATATTATTCCGTGTTGTTACACAAAAATACGGTTTTGGTATTGTAGATAGAGCTGACACTTGTGACGCAAATGGAGACATTTATCTTGAATTAGATTTATCTTGTCCAGCATGTATCACTTGTACGTCTACTGATGGTTATGTAGGGGTTACAGCAGCTACACAATATGGACTATCCGCTACATGGAGAGAATACGATTCATTAGAATTTGAAGACCAAATGGGTGAGGTTTCTTTTGACCTACAAGCAGTAACAGTTTCTGTTACAGAAAGAAAGTTAAGAGCTTCTTGGTCACCTGAACTTGCACAAGACGTTTCTGCATTCCACAACATTGATGCTGAAGCTGAATTAACAGCTTTATTATCAGAAGAAGTTGCAGCTGAAATCGATAGAGAAATCTTGAGAGACCTTAGAAAAGGTGCAGCATGGAACTTAAGATGGGATTACAACGGCTGGAAGAGATTCTCAGCTGGTCAAGCTCCATATACTCAAAAAGATTGGAACCAAACATTAATTACAGCTATTAACCAAATTTCAGCACAGATTCACAAATCTACGTTGAGAGGTGGGGCTAACTGGATTGTTTGTTCTTCTGAAGTTTCTGCGATATTTGATGACTTGGAATATTTCCACGTTTCAAATGCTTCACCAGACCAAGACCAATATAATATGGGTATTGAGAAAGTAGGAACATTATCAGGTAGATTTACTGTATATAGAGACCCTTATTTCCCAGCTAACCAAGTGTTACTAGGACATAAAGGTACATCTTTATTGGATACTGGGTACGTTTACGCACCGTATGTACCATTACAGTTAACACCTACAATGTATAACCCGTTCAACTTTACACCAATCAAAGGTATCATGACTAGATACGCTAAGAAAATGGTGAACAATAGATTCTACGGAAGAATCACTGTTGATGGAGTTAAAACATTCGATGTAAGAGAATTGAAAAGATTCTAGATAACTGAATAAGTTATGTATAAATAAGAAAAGCCCTCTATGAGGGCTTTTTTTTGTGCTTTGCTAAGTATTTATAATAAAAGAATATTATGTGTATATTGCGAGAGGAAATATCAAGAACAAAAGAATTAATGGGAATCATAACTGAATCACCAGAAATTTTATATGAAGGTATGGATGCCAGTAATATAGAATTGGAGAATGCTGCCGAGACAGAAGAAGAGGATTGGTTACAAGAGGATTGGGACGACTTGGATGAAGACATCCAAAAGTCTTTTAAAGAACATAAAGAATTCAAGGGTATGGATGACGCCGCTATTAGAGAAAAATACAACGCTATGCCTCTTGAAGCACTTTGTAAGATTTCAAGGTTTCTCTTCGGATGGATAGTTCAAATTTTTAGAGCACCGGTGAGTGCATTCAAGAAGAACCTAAGAAAGACTAGTCCTATGGTTGGCCCGAATTATGGCCGTAGACGAGCTTGGAAGTGTAGAAAACGATATAAAAGATGGTAATTAAATTAAATAAAAACAAATGAAAGAACAATTATTAGTAGAGATAAATAGAAACCGTGAGATAATGGGCCTAGGGAGGTTATTATCAGAACAGGAAAAAGAAAAAATAGCAAACTCTTATATTCAGGAAGTGTTGGACGCTTTTAAAACTACACCAAAAAATGAGAGAGAGAGTCTTAAAACAACCATAATAAAAGGACTACAACAAAACAAGGAGAAGTTAGAGATAACAGATGAGGAGATTGCTGACGCTAGTAATAAAATGGATGAGTTTATGAATGTGGAAGAAGTAGAGGTAGAAGGTGAAGTAGAAGAACAAATTACAGCAGACAACATATTTCGTAACAAAGCAGTAAATGACGGGTCGTCCCAACACGCTTACTCCAAAATCAGAGGAAGGAGGTCTAAATGTAAAGACGCGTATGGGTTTAAGAATAAAGCTTTATGTTTATTAAAAAAATTATTTAAACTAGGTACTGGTATTGAAGTTTGGGGTGGTAGTGCTGGTGTAGATATAAATATACCTATTAGAAAAGGTTATAGAGGAGCAGATGCAAAGTTAAGTTCATTAGATAACGCGTCCCCTACTATACCAGAAGCTGAGTGGGATGAATATTATGATGATTATAATAAAAAGTTTGTTAAGAGAATAACTACTGATAGAGGAAAACAGATATGGGAAGCTCATTGGACGGCAGAAGAAGGAAAATATAAACCTTTTGTTATTGTATGTTTAGAAAAATTTAATGAATTTAGAAATAAGAAAGGTGGAAAGAAAGTACAGGTTAGTGTTAACGACAAACCTAAGGAGACCATAAAGAAAGGTAAAGTAATCCCAGCTCCAGTAATCCCACTACAATTTCCAGTAGACGCACCACCTTCAGCTCAATATTTTGTGGATAATTGTTATGAAACAACACCTGTATTTACTGAACAAATAGATAAATTAATTGAAGGGGTTATAGCTTTGGCACAAGGAAAAAAAGCACCAGAAGGTAAAAAGCAATTTTGGTTAGCTGCATTAGAAATTGGTAGTTCATGTTCTGCTGTACCTAATGGTAAAAGATGTGGAAGGACCACACTATCTAAAGCAATGACATTCCCAGAATTAGCAGAAGCAAGAGCAAATGCGGCTAAAGAGTATTTAATGGAAAAACTAAAAGAAATTAACTGTGGATTTGGTGTGTATAATGACGCTGGTGACGAGACAAAAATAACAATTAACTCTAAAGGAGAGAATGGTGACGGAACTAGTGGACCAGCTTGGGACCCAGAACTAAAAAAATACTATGATACTTGGAAAAAAAGTGTAGCTGAAAATGGTGTAGACAAAGCTACAACCGGTGAAGGAGAGGAAATTGATAAGATTTTTAAAGGGTACGAAGAATCCAAAATGGTACAAATGGGAGTATCGATAATAGTTAACACCCAAGATAAAGGAGAAGAAACCACCGAACCAGATGAAGTAATTTTCACAGATAAACTAGCTGTCTTTATGGAAATCCCAGGTAAGGGAAGTAAAGATATAGGGGGTGGATGGAAATGGCCAGTAATTAAATGGAGACCATTTACATTAATAAGAAGATTATTTAGAAAAAAAGTTAAATGTTTCTTCTAGAAACAGTATAGAAAAAGGAGACCTAAGTCTCCTTTTTTATTTTACACTAGAGTCTGAAGAAGCTTTTATTACTACATAGAAAAAGTTTCCACGTTTTACAAACCCAAAACCAAACCACTCATTATTACTTAGTAACATTCTAACATGACCAGACGAACATACAAAATTATCAAAATAAGAATCAGCCATTATTTTATTTAAATCATCATCTTTATCTAAATGTGTAAACATAAATTTTGACATTGTCGCAATATTCTCAGCCATTTGAATTCCATATCTCTTTAAATCATCGTGTTTTATAGTAGTGGTCATTTTAGACATTTTATTACAATAATTTTGAGATATTTTATTGAGATACTGTGATTCTTTAACTGGACCTTTCCCATAATCTTTTCTAAATTCATTTAAAGATTGTAAAAGATAAGATTTAACTATTTCCTCATCTATATACTCCATTATATCTAAACCGAATAACGGAAATGCCCCACCGTCTTTAGGTAAATTTATGTGGGATGACTTACCATTAACACATTCTCCTATAGACCAGATATCTGAATACATAGGGTAATGGTAATGTTCTTGACAATACGCGTTTAAAGTTATAAGTGTTAAAAGTGTTAGTAAGATGTTTTTCATTTTATTTTGGTTTAGTTTATTAAAAATTCGGTATACTATTATATACGTAAAATTTATCTTTGTAGTTACAGATAACAAGGGTTATTTACTCATTCTCGTTTTTTCATACTACAAAGATAATAAAATTAATTTAGAATACCAAGATATTTATAATAAAAAAGCTTATGAATTTCTTTAAAAACATGTTAAGTAGTGAAGGTAAAGTCTCTAGTAAGAGATTTGTTACTTTCGTATGTCTTCTATTTATGTTAATAGGGTACACAGCAAATCTATTTTGGGATTTTACGATTGAGAGTGATTTATTTCAATCTTTACAATGGATTGTAATGGCCGGACTTGGTTTTACAGCGGCAGAGAATTTTTCACATAAAGGTGGGGAAGAACCTGTTGAAGAAGAAGAACCAACACCATCATCTACAACTGTCACCCATGAATATAATTATGATGACGAAGACTTCTAAAAAACAAAAACCACTCTTTTGAGTGGTTTTTTTATATGTATATATAATTAATTAATTAATGACTAGATTCACAATACGCTTTAGCTAAACCAGCTCTTCTAGACCAAGGCATCCCAGCATCTTTTGCGTCGTCCCAACATCCCTTAGAACAACCATCTTTATATCCACGGTCTACACACCATTTGTGGAATACACCCTCAGTTCCTCTCTTCTCTATATCCGCATCTGCTTTTTGCATCCAATTGTCATCTTCATTTAATCTATTTTTTAATCTAGAGATTAATTTTGATTCTTCCACGCCTTCCATCCAATCAGTTTGGTTGGTTTTTTGCATTAGATTGAGGTTTAGTGTTTTGTCATTATCCTGTGCAGTATCTATATTTTCTTCATCTTCTGATAATTCATCTTCCTTTTCTACATCATCATCCTCTAAAAGGTCTTTATATTTTGCTGTTGGAGTATTAAACGCTCCAAAGTTGAAGCCGTTACCGTTACCCATATTTTCTTTAACTAGTTTTTCTATTAAATCTACTAGTTCACCTTCTGTTATTTTTACTTTTTTCATAATTGATTAACTATTTGGAATTTTATTGCTTTTCTATAAGTATCTACTTGTTGATTAGAAGTCGCTTTTATATCTAGGTAATATTCATTAGGAATCAACCAGCCAGTATCTAATAGAAAATAATTGTGTGTAAAACTTTTATTTATTGGAGTCCAAGGTATGACCTCGACTTCTGTTGTCCCCTGCTTAACGTATAACCTATAATCTATATTATCAACTAAAACTTGTTGGTCTACAGTATAAGGGACTCGGGTGGAGACGAAAACTTTTCTCGTATCCCCATTCGTTATTTTTTCATCTTCTTTTATGCCAGAAACCGAATAACCAAAAACTTTAGGTTCTCCCGCTGTCGACCCAATGCTAAATCCAGTATCATAAATAATGAACTCATTATCTATATTAGGTTGTAGATTACCATTAATAAATATATTAGACCATATGTCTTCGTATAATACTGGTGCAGTTTGCGGTATAGAAGTTATAGTTAAGTCTATGTAATAAACCCCACACGTCAAAGTACTTGCTGTCAATAGATTGGTTGCATTACCATTACAATCTCTAATCGTTACAACGGGAAGAGCATCCAAACATATAGGAGTTCCATTATGGTCATATACATATAAAAATAATCTATTATCTACATTTAAATTAAAATCACCTCTATTATCATTAATATAATCATCATAATAAGTTTCTAAAAACGGTTCAAAGAAAGTTTGAGTATACTTAGTAAAAAATCCTACAGAGTAAGCCTCAGTTAAACCACTAAGATTCTCAAACGCAGGAATAAAAGCAATTCCATAGGTATTAGCGGATGTAGTACTAGTAGCTCCAGTTAATAAAGTATTTATTTCATCTGTAAGTAAATTAGACTTAAAATCTATATTTTCATTTCCATTATCAAATGATTGTGTGGCCAAAACAGTGTAGGTTGTAGGTAAAGTATTCAAATAAGTCCCAATCCAAGGCCATGTAGTTATAGTGGTAGAAGAATACCAGTTACTAGGTCTTTTAGAGTACGTTAAATCGTATTCCGGTTCAAATTGACCGTCAGGTACCATATAATCGTAACCTACTCCCTCGTCCCATGATTGACCACTATAAGCCTTAAATAACATAAGTTCAAAAGATGTTGCTCTCCGAGTATCATCTACAAGAATTTTATCATTTAAAAGAGTGTCATCAAAACTAGAAGTGTTGGTCATTTTTAATGAGTGGGTAATCGCTGTAGACGCTGTCAAATCCATACAACAACTATTAATTTTGGTTTTTAAATCAGTTAAATCTAATGAAAATAAAAACCTACTAAATCCTTGAACTACACTAGGTGTAAATCCAGTTTTTCCGTTACATGTATTTGCTGTAAGGGAAGGAGTATAAATACAATCGTCCTGTACATTTTTACCATAAAATAATTGGGTAACTGGATTTTTGGCTGTATTAACATAACTATTCGCGATGATAGTATTATTCTTGGAAAAGTATGACCTATGTATAGACATTAAATTGTTTTTATTATAAATATCTAGTTAATCCTTATATTTTGATTTAATATTTTAAAGGGAGCTTCTAACAACATACCATTAAGTTCACCTACTGTTGACCCACCATGAGCAGTTGGTACGGGAGCTAATCCTGGAAAAGCATGTGTATGATTAGAAGTAAACTCTACTATTTTTTCGAGTAGTTTAAGTAATTCCTCACCTCGAACTAAAGAATTTGTCTTTTCGTCTATTTCTTCTATAAACTTCTTTTGTGAAATTCCGTAATTTGTATTCAAAGTTATTTTCCCTAACTCTGCACGATTATGAGATAAAAGATATATTCGTTCAGATGCAGCAGTAATAAATCCTTGTTGTATACCCCCGTTCACTTTTAGTACTTTTTGTGTGATATTTTTTTCTTCGGGTTTAGGTTCTCTTACAGCGGTATCATCAGTATACGCAAGACCATAACCTTCAGTTTCGACACCAGATAGTTTAATTAATTCCTTAAGTTCACTTAGACTACCCTGTGAAGTAGGCCATGTTGCACCACCACCTGGGGCTGGTTCTGCACCATCCATCAGAATTCTAGTACTTTCTTTTGGTCTATAATAGAGTGGATGAGCACGCTGTAAGTAAGCCCCAACACCATTACGTATATTTAAATCCACATTAGGGTTATAAGATTTAGACACTGTTGCTCCTGGAATATCTATAGGTTTTATAAACTCACTCCATTTCCCCCTATCTATTTGGTCTATAAAATCATTTATTAAATTACCCAGTTCAGTCATGTTAGGTATAAGATTAAAACTCATTTGAGCAACTTGATTAAGTGGTTTTGGTGCTCCCGTAAAATCGACATTCTTAATTACAGTCTCAGGACCAAATTCACTCGCCATAAAAATAGTGCCTTGAGAATCCTGTAAAGGCATTTTATAAAGAGTAATAGTTCCACTTATAATACCCGCACCTAAATTAGCTTGGTCTATGTAGTATTCGACTAATGTCGCTAAAGGAGCGTCTGGAGTAAAAGTTTCTTTTTTACTTTCACTATGGAGATACATTTCATTTTCATGGTGATTTAACTGTATCATTGTTTGATAAGGATTTGCGGTTGGTCTTGACTTTACTCCTTTATTATAAGTTAATTTACCAGCTCTAATAAGTATTTGAGGGTATTCATCTAGTGTAGGTGGTGCAATGATAGGAGGATAAACCTTAGCCTTCATGCCCAGGATAATATCGGTATTATTTCTACCCACAACCCTAACATCGTCTGGATTAGCAAAACTACCCTTACCAGCAACCTCATAAGCTTGACCCTGAGGATTAATTTTGGGTTCAGTATTTTTACCTACGGGTGCATAAGGTAAACTACCTTTATCCTGCATTCCTTGTTGTGTGTTTTGAAAACCGTGTTCGTAACTATCATTTTGTATATACCCTTCTTCCGATATATATGGACCTATATATTCCTCTTGTATAGTACCCTTACCAATCTCAGACTTAATTAATTTTATGCCCTCTAAAGGTTGGGGGGACACATTTATGTGTAAAGGTAAAAATGGTCCATGTACATATTTGTCATCTTTCCCCCATGGAACATATTCATTATTTTTCGCCGCGTCTATATCCCTATCTTTTATAAATTGCATAGGGTTAGTGATTTTAGTACCAGTCACATTTTCACCAAAAGGTTTTACCGCTCTAATTCTACCAGCACGTTTAGGGTCTTGATTGTTTACGCATACAGCATATTCAGTAATCTTAGAATAATGAATACCTGAACTTGCATTTAATCGGTAATTATCTTTCTCAGCCATCTGATTTTCGTTTTTTAATTTCGTTATTTAGTAAATTAAATTTTTTTTCTATATCTTCTATATGAAATGTTAAATCTACGACAATAGATTTAGTTTTATTAAATTCATCTCGTAGAGTTTCCATCATTTCTAATATATCTTTATTAGGTTTTGTTTTATATTCTTTAAAAAATTCTGCCATACTATTTTATTAATAAGGTACCACGTTAAATTGGGTAAATGGTTTTACCGCACCAGGACCGGACCAATGAATTACTTGTGCATTCAGGATGACACCAGAACCCCCCGCATTATCAGAATTTTCTTCTTGGTTTCCTTCGTTAAGAGCATGTACAAAATCTACTACCCGATTGGAACTACCATCCGGCAAATCCCCAATAGGCAGTCCTAACCCCAACATTTTATTTATTACTTTTTCGGTAGCTCCTAAAGCACTAGTACCTGGTCTTAATTTTGCTGCTGCCAGTAAAAATGGGGGGACACCAAAAGGTATATCAGGCATATTAGCAGCCAATATCCCTAATAATAAATTATAAATATCCTGACAACTCTTAGCTTCTTGTAACCCAATAATCAGAGGTAGCAAAATATCTAATAATTTTCTAATTATTCTAATTTTTTTCTTAGTTTTTTCATCTAACTTTCTTTTTATAAAATCTTGAATCATCCGTAGAAGTATCTGTTTTAAAATAGCCAGTATTTTCTGTGCTACCGCAGCTAAGAATTCTTTAACCACCCTTATCAGTACTCTTTTGAATATTCGCATCCAAATCGCTAAAGAACTAGTAAGAATTGTATTTTGATTTAATAATCTAGCTGTTAACACAACAGGTAAAATTCCTTTTGGGTTTAAAATACAATACATTAATATTTGAGGCAATTTTTTAATTAAAGTTTCTTTAAAGTCTATTTCCACAGGTAAAGCTATTTCACCTAAACTAATATCTATACCATATTTTTTAGCGGAAGAACTGGCAATTTTAGACAAAACTAAATCAAACGCTTTTAATTCTTCGTCTTTATTTAATGAAGCTAATATTTCTTCTAATCCATCGTCAACCAAGTCATTATCTATCGGTATATCTACTGCCCCACAACTCTGTAAAGAAATGACATTTTGTGATTTTCTGGTCGCTTCTAATGTTATCTGTCTTTTTTCCTCTACACTAAATTCAAAAAAGCTGTCGTCATTATATAATTCAGATTGATGTTTCATAGAATCTGTTGAGGTCTCCATATCCATCCCATCACAAGATTCTAATATATTATTAATACCAGCCATAAATTCTTCTAACCCTAGTAGGTCTTCAACACTAAAATTCTTATTTCTAACACTCATAAATCCACTAAGAATCTCTAGAATTGCAGCAAGTAAATTTTGGGTCTCAATTAACTTGATGTTACCAAAATAATCTTTAAGAAACTCAATAAAAGTAAACTTAGTGGCGGTCGCTATAGCGGCAGTTGGAGCACTTTGATAGTTCGCTGCTGCACCACCATCTTTATAATAGGGTTTTATCGCAAAAATACCAGCACTAGCTGTTATATCAAATAAAGGTCTTCCACTCGCACCATATACAGTTTGTGTAGTACCAGGGGTAGCAAAAGATGCCCCACCATTAAAAGTGATATCACGTAAAAGTCTATTTAGTGGATATGGTGATTGACCAGGAGGGTAGAAACCACCAATATTAGAGTCGGCCTCATACATATATTTACCCACCTTACTATTTGGGTCATTAAATAACTGTTTTAATAAATCTACATTCTCTATAGGGATTTCAATACCATTGGGAGCGGAAATACCATCACCAACAGTAGGAATTAACATATTTACATCACAACCAAAAGCTTTGATTATTTCCTCCAATAATATATCATCTACCCGAGGTAAAACTTCCAGAATTGATTCTCTAATAATTTGATTCAAAGTCCTCAACCAAACATCACCACTCATATCTAAATGAAATTTTTCACTAAAAGATTTAGCTGTTGTTTTGAATTTATTATCTAATTTTTCTTTTCCTTTTTTTATTTTTTCTTTGGCTGCTTTGAAGGCTTTAGCAGCGGCTCCTGGTTTATTAGAACTTTTCTTAGACCTTAATAACTTTAATAATTCCAAAAGTAACGGTAACGGATTATTAGTAATTTCTCTTAACGCTTCTAAAACCTCCTTCCAAGCCTCCAGATTCTCCCGCTTCATTTTTTTATCAGTAGCGTCCAGAAAAGCCATTAAACTTTGGACCTTACCAAATATCTCCTTTTGAGTTTCAATAGAATCTTGTGCTGACATTATATATTATAAGTTAAGGTTTGGTCTGAATCACCATCTGTTTTAGGTTCAGATAATAATGATTGAATAGACTCTTTTATATCACCGTCAAGAACTAATTTTCCTTGAGACCCTTCATCGTTCTTACTAATAATTGTAGATAATAATTTAGATAATTGTAATTTTTTATCTATAGAAGCATCAATTATTTTTTGTTGTTCTTTTAATACAGGACCTATTAAGGCCATATCTGTGGCTTCTTTCATAAAGCCAATCATTTTATTTTGTATACGAATAGCGGTACTCCTTTGTTCTACACATTCATTATATATCTCCTGCATTAGAGCTACCGCACTTTGGTGGGTTAATTTAATTTCTTTTCTTTTCGGTCTTGGCATACCTATAAATATCTAATCACTGATTTAGTACGTCCCCAAGAATATCTTTGTATATGTTTTTATAAGATTTTAATGAAGACCGTATTTCTTTGGTGGTCAACCCACTCATTTCCCTTAATTGGTAAAGAATAATATTTTTATTAAACTTATTACCCTTACCAGCAATGAAAATTGTTTGATAGTTTTCAAACACATCTATCAAACAATACCCAATTTTTTCCTCATTTATACTAAGTCTATTTTCACTAACAAATAACTTTATGTCTATAATTAATTTTTTGATGATATTTTCCACAGGAATAGTGTCATCGTCAAACATATCATAAGAATATTTTTCATTCTGTTCTAAACTACTAGATATATCTTCATAAGATATCTTCCTATTTCTATCTCGATTATCTTTCATTATTTGACCCATTAAATAATTTTTACAAATAGTACCAAAATACGAGTAAGCCTTTTTACCTTTAGCTGGTTTAAACTTTTCCATTTTTGTAACCAAAAAAGATAAAGTATCTGTGTGAATATCAGTAAATTCCATCCCTGGACGATACAACCTATATCTTCGTATTATACTCTCAATCATTTTAATTAGTGGGTCACGAAGATAAGTATTATATACCATATTCTTCTCATCCCAAGTAGTGGCAGTAAGAAATACCCTTACAGCTTCTTCTTGTGGGGGACCAAAGTATTGTTTAGTTAAAGGTTTACGACCCATGAGTTCTACGATTCAAAAGTAACTTCTCTATCCATTGTAAAAAAGTATTCTTGTTTAGCGGTATCTACCCAAAATTTAGCTTCATCCGCGGCTAACCTATAATCTTGATTAAATTTATAATCCCAGAATAAAGAATTAACTCTTTGATTTGTGTGTTTATAACCCACCTTCGGTATTGTCATAACTACAGCGTCATTATAGGTTGCTCTAAGTAAAAATTCGTAATTAAAAGTTAACTTAATAGAAGATTTTAATCCGCCTATCTCCTCAAACTTACTTTTACGCATTATCATACCACTTATTTGAAAATTTTGGTAGCGTAATAAAGTATTGTTATCTAAGTACCCTAAATCTTCTGAAAATCCTACCGCCCATAAAGCTTCGTTGGTAAATCCTATGAATTGACCATTTTCGTCAGTATCAACTACTAAAGGTAAAAAGATATCTACTTCTTCATAGTGAGGAGCATACTCAACAAATTGTTTAAACCAGATATTAGAATACTCATCATCTAATTCTAATATAGAGAAAAATTCAGTGTCACATTTATCAACACCTAAATTAATTTGGCCACAAAATGTAGTGTCACCATCGTTATATTCTAAACTTACATCAATATCTTTAGGTTTCTCCCATTTATCCATAAAAGATTTTACTTCTTTATTATCAGCACAAACTATTAATACTTTTCCGGGTTTAACTTGTGCTTGAGTTAAACTAGTTATGGCTTTAGTGAACCATTCGTTGAATGTACCGGACACATCATGTACCGGTAAAATTACTGTTATATCATTATTATTCATATTATTAAGAGTTTTCACCAACAGGTGTAAGTTTATTTATTGCGTTTTCTAGTTCGCTTGTTTTTTCTTTAACTAAATTATTAAAATAAGAAATTACCATTTCTTTTTCCTTAGCTTCAGAATTAGAGGATACAGTATCCTTCATTTTTATAAAGAGCTCTTGAGGTATAGAATCCTCTAACCAGTTCTTTAAGAAGTTACCTATAACCTCAACTAATTTTGATTCGTCAAATACCCAAATACCATTTTCATTGGTCATCCAGTCTGGTTTAAGAATCGGCAGCGTACCAACTACAGGCGTATTACATAACATAGATTCAATAGGGTACGTACCAAAAGCACTTATTCTGTCTATCCAAATAGACATACAAGATTCACCTAACACTTCTGCAAACTCCTTTCTAGGCATCCCTCTCATATCTCTAAAACTAACCCATTTAAACTGTGGATTCTGTAGGTAGAAAGTTTTAATAATTTTCATCGTATCACGAGGGTCTCTTGTATGAATAGCGATAGTAGGCTTTTTAGGTTTTTCGGACGGTTTAAAATAACTAGGAATAGCTAATTTTAATACCTCAGTTTCTACTGTAGGAAAAAGTTTTTTAATATATTCTTTTTGTGAGTCAGTAGTTGTAATACATTTAGTAACACCATAATTTGGCCACCCAAATCCAGGTTGTATAGTTTCTAATATATAATCATAAGCTTGACAAAAAACTACTTTTGTACAAGGCATATCTTTTATTTGTTCTAATACATGACCATATACTTCAGGTATAATTACAAAATCATGTGGTCCGACTTTTAATTCACCACCCTCTATATTAGCATGTGGTAATTTTACAAATTCTTCATCCAACCATTCACCAACACCCTTATATTCAGTTTTTTCATGAAGGATATAAGCGTCGAAACCATCATCTAGTAAGTGTTTTACAAATTGGTAATTTGTAGCAACAGAAGCTAGAGCTTGACCATTACTGTCCTGAGTTAGAAAAAAGATTTTAGATTTTTTGTTCTTTAATAACTCCAAAGAGTTTTCTAAGATTTTTACTTGTTGTTCCATATTTAAAGTTTTTTAATTATTTTATATTTTATTAATGTGTTTAAAGCTAATTTGTTAGGTATTGATAATTTATTTAATGAGACCACACCCAACTTATCGTCCACATCCTCAACTATATTACATACTGTATCAATCATGAGTTTGAAAAATTCAAACTTAGGTAATAATATTTCTGTTTGAGGTGTCACAGTATTACCAGAATGATAAGAAATATTATAAATAAATGAATCCACATCCAAATATAATTTTTCATTACCTATATTTAATTTTAAATTACTCTTCTCATTCATAGTACTATTCTAATATATCCTCAAAAGTTTCCAAATCCTTTAAGGTGTTTATTCTTAAGTCACAATCTAGTGATGTGGTATAAGGTTTATCGATTATTATTATTTTTTTGTCTTCAGGTTTTCTTTCTATAATATCCATGTCAGCGGTTATAAATACATCAGTTAAAGACCAAATATAGTCTATTTGATTTAACTTATAAAAAATTATTTCATCTACAACCACCCCATACTTAGCTAAGAACCATAGAGTGGAAGCTTTAGATTTACCAAAGTCATCACTGACCAACCTTAATCTATATCCTTTAGGCATATTTTTATATAATTCTACCAGGTGAGATATTACATTATGTTCCACTTCTTTAGCCTGACCAAAAATTTCCATAGGAGCTTCCTCATATAAAAATTTAAAAAGGTCCTCCTCATTGTCGAAATCAACATAATCTAATAAATTAGGTGTGATTATTTCGGCCGAAATCTTCTTATCATGGTATTTTTCATAAATTTCCCCAAATCTAGCTAATACATCCCTTAAAACCTCATTTATGTTTATAGTAATATTCATATTTAAACCTAATTAGTTTTTTAGTTTTTGTAAAGAATCAAATACTCTCTCTATCTTTGCGATTAAGGGATTTCTAATTACATCAGCTTTATCAAATTGGATACAACCAATTTCTTCTATGTCTGAAAAGTGGTCCATTAAAAAAGTTAACCCATTACCTCCTTTAGAATCTTGTTGTCTTTCATCCCCTAAAAATATCATTTTCGAATCTCTACCTAATCGAGTCATTATAGTTCTCATGTTTTCTCGAGAAATATTTTGTGCTTCATCAACAATGACTATAGACTTATCCAAGTTAATTCCCCGCATATAGGCTATAGGCATTTCTTCAATCGTCTTCAACTCTCTTAATCTAGATGTTATCGCTTGACCCACAATCTTCTCAAAGTTATGTACAAAAGAAAACATAAAAGGTTCCATTTTCTCACGTAAATTTCCCTTTAAAAAACCAATTTCTTCATTTTTTAATGTAGTTACAGACTTTACAATGACTATTTTTTTATATTTTGCATATCTTTTAATTAATCTTAAGGCTTCAGCACACGCAAGAAATGTCTTCCCACTTCCCGCGGGACCCGAACAGATAGTTACTTCATTATCTTTTATTGAGTTAACCAACGATTTTTGATTCTCTGTTTTACACTTAACACTAATAGTCATAGTGTCCGTCATTCTAGTTTCCTCAGTATTATTTTGGTAAATCCAATTTTCTACCTCCTGCTGTTCTTCTCGACTAAGTTTTTTACTTCTTCTCCCCATTCTAATTTCTTATATTTTTATAATTTTTAATAAACCAATCTACAGTTTCTTTAAGTCCATCCTCTACACTAGTAAACTTAAAGTGAGGTAGGTAAGAAAACAATTTTGTATTATCACTAGGTTTTCTAAATTGACCATCAGGTTTATCTTTTTGCCATACCACATTACCACTAAAATTCATATATTTAACAATTAAATTAACAACCTCTTCTATAGAAATTTCTTCAGAGGTAGACAAGATAATAGGTTCCCGCTCATCATAATTTTTTAAAACCCAACTCGTTAATCTACCAATATCCTTAGAATAAATAAATTCTCTTAAAGGTTTACCCGAACCCCAAACCTTAAAGTCGGTATTATTTTTTTTGGCTAAATAACATTTATGTATTAAAGAAGGAATTACATGCCCATTTTTTAAGTTAAAATTATCATTAGGACCATAAATATTTGTAGGTATAACCGAGACATAATTTAACCCATACTGTTCTCTATAAGCCCTTATCTGTATGTCTGCCATTCTTTTAGCGTACGCATACGGATAATTAGAGTTATGGGGTTCACCTAAATGTATTTTTTTTTCGGTTAATGGATATTCCACATTATCAGGAAATACACAAGTGGATAAAAAACAAACTAATTTTTTAACCCCATATTTTCTACACGATTCAATAACATTAGTATTAATCATAATGTTATCATAAAAAAACTCACCCTTTAAGCTCATATTACCCCCTAAACCACCTACCTTCGCAGCACAATGTATAACATTTACCGGTCGTTCCTTTTTAAACAATTCATCACATAATGAAGAATCTCTTAAATCTATAGAGCTGTCAGTTTTTATGTCCCCAGGTATCTGAGAACCAACCAGGCCGTTACCACCGGTAATTAATAATTTAGGGCCGCTATTTCTCATAATACTCTAACCAATATTCAATCATCTCATCCATCATAGACTCAAAAGTATAATTATGTTTCCACCCTAACGCACGTTTTATTTTAGAACAATCACCTTTAAGGTGTTTTAGTTCTTCAGGCCTAAGATATTTTTTATCTACAGATACATATTGTGACCAATCTAAATCCAGTTGTCCGAATACATACTCAACTAATTCTTGTACTGAATGTGATATTCCTGTTGAACAAACAAAGTCATCTGGGCTATCTTGTTGTAACATTAACCACATAGCCTCTACATAATCTTTTGCGTGTCCCCAATCTCTACTTGCATCCATATTACCGAGTTTTAATTCATCAGATAAACCAAACTTTATTTTTACAGCTTCTTTTGCTACTTTATTTGTTACAAAATTAATTCCTCTTCTAGGTGATTCATGGTTAAATAAAATACCATTAGAAATAAACATCTTATAGGAGTTTCTATAATTTCTACAAATATTGTAGGAAAATACCTTTGCACACCCATATGGGGAAACTGGGTCCATTGGTGTAGTTTCTCGTTGATAACCATCCTCATCTATATTATTACCGAACATTTCTGAAGAACTAGCTTGATAAATTTTAATTTTAGGGTCTGTTAATCTTACAGCTTCTAATAAATTTAAGGTACCTAACCCAGTAACTTGAGATGTATAAATAGGTTGGTCAAAACTAATCCTAACATGAGATTGTGCCGCTAGATTATAAATTTCATCCGGGATGCACTTTTGAATTACACTTATTATAGAGGATAGGTCAGTTAAATCACCATAAACAAGATTTAATTCTTTAAAAACATTATCTGGAATTCTAGCTGTTTGATTTTCCGCGACAGAATTCCTTTTAAGTATACCCCACACCTCGTAACCTTTTTCTAATAAAAATTCGGATAAGTAAGAACCGTCCTGACCATTTATACCTGTTATTAAAGCAACTTTTGACATCTTATATATTATTTAATTTAATTATTTCTTCTTTATTTAATTCCTTTTTATTATTAACACAATCCATCAAATACGACTTCATTCTAATGTGATATTGTTCATGAGACATATAAAAGGAATCATGAGATGTGACATGTAAATAGTTTAAGTTTGGTGTTACATAAAATTTACCGTCCTTTAATAACCATAAATAAAGAAGAGCGTTAACCTCTACATACTTTATAGTATCCTCCCATCCTTTTACAACTGAAATGTACTTATTTTTATTAACAAAGTAATTACCACCATTAAATAAAGCCCCTAAATCTAAAGATAGGTCGGAAGGATTAGAAAAAGTGGACCCTTCATATTTGGTAAAATTAAAAGGACCAAATTGAGAAGGCTGATAAATGGTATCATTGTCCCACTCACCTAAACCCAATAAAGTCTCAACATACGAATCATTAAGTAGGTTATCCGAATCAAATAAAACACACCAGTCATTGGTGGATTTAGTTATAGCTAGATACTTGTTATGGAACGCCCCAACATTTCTTTCATTTCTATATAATTTAACATGAGGCTTAGTATCACAAAAAGATTTAAGTTGATTAAATATATTTAGATGTGAAAAATCATCATTAATGACAATTTCATCAAATAAAGTGACGTTATTAATTAATCTAATAATCGCGTCCACCCTATTATAGTTTGTTAAAACTAAACTAATTTTTCTTTCATTCATTATTAATAGCTTTTATAAATTCATCATAAGTTAATATATAGTCATCAATATCATATTTTGTAGAACAAATAACTAATATCTCAGCATCTTTAGTTAAAAATTCTTGTGAATCCCACACTAACTCTGGAATTAAAACAGATTCATTCTGCTTTAGGTTTATTGTTTTGGCTATATTACCATCATCTAACATCACATTAACACTTCCTTTGGTACAAATCAAGTATTGTTGGGTTTTATGGTGTGAATGATTCCCCCTAACAGAACCAACCGGTACATTATTAACTACAAAAATTCTTTTAGGTATAAAATCAAACATATCTAAATCGATAGGTAATAAATAACCTCTTTTATCCGCAAAACAATTAAATGTGTGTTTTTTAATATTATTTAACATATTGGTTTATTGTATTAATTATAAAATTTATATCCGTAGTAGTTAATTTTTCATGAAAAGGAATTGAAACCGTTTTTAAACTTTTTTCTTCTGATAACGGACACTCACTATCACCTAAAGAGTATACCGGATTAAGATGAGCAGCTTCATAATGTATTCCACACCAAATGCCATTGGTTTTCATATACTCTATAAAGTGTTCCCGATTATCAACCTCTATACGATAGAGATGACTACTCGTATTATTATAATTTAAACCATCATTATACATATCTCTAACAATATTTAATATTTTTAATTTTTCATCATAAAATTTAAAATTATTTAAACCTATTTCAGCTTGTATACTATTAAGATACATTTTATAACCTGGAAACCTAATCTTTCTTTCCCAGTTATTATGAGAATAGGTCATACCATTAAGAGCCATTTCTTTTAACCATTTGATTTTATCGAAATCGTTTGAAACAATCATACCACCATCCGAACTACCAATCGGTTTTGTTGGGTAAAAACTAAAAACCATTAAGTCACCATCATCACATTCTGATTTAAATTGATTCTTTTCTAATTTTTGAGCGGAATCGACTATTTTATAATCACCAAAATCATGTAACGTATAGGAACCACCCACCCAGTCTGTATTATCGTTAAAAGTATATTTATTTCCAGATGTAATTATAGCATTTAAAACTACTGGGGGTACCATACTTGGTATATCCACAACTATATTTTTATTTACTAAGGATAGAAAAATAGCACTGGTTGCACTATTAAAACTCACCGCGTACTTAGCTCCTACATAATTTTTTATCGAATCCTCAAACTCAGTAACTATTGAGTCATGCAATAAATTAGAATACCTGGAGGTATCAATAGTATGGTCATTAATATGGAATAAATTTATCATAAATTAAAATTTATATTTAAAGTACTCAATCTCATCACCATGGATATCCTCTATAATAGTTTTTAATTCAGAGGTATAATGCAATCTATAATCATTTATAGTAGGATTACTAGTATGTCTTAAAGGATTTACCCCTCTATGAGGCAAGCCACCTAAAGAAAATTTATTTTTTATATATTCATAATCTTGAGATAGGGATTTAAAATTTAATACGTAATCTAAATCATCTAAGTTAGTAACCCAGTAATCTAATTTTTCAAAATGCTGTATATGGGAAACTCTATACCCATCCTCCTCAACCTGACTAGGTTGAGTTTCTTTAAGATATATCCAAGGCTTATAAGTAGCGGGGTCATTTGTTAATCTTGCATCACCTAAAATATATTCATCTGGGTTATTATGGTAATTTTTTAAGTGGTGGACATATTCTTTAAAAGACATTCTAACCCCACCATCATGTTTTATATGGTGGAGATAAGAAGACCAAAAACGTTCATACGTATTTCGAACAACAGTAAAAACAAAATAATCTTTTTTATCACCTTTTTCGGCTTTTAAAATATGGTCTAAACTTTTATGTCTATACTTAATTAACCCACCATCTACATTGCCCCCCAAAGACTCTTCTATGGAAGTTCCTGCAGTTTTAGGCATATGAATAAAAATTATTTTATGTCCATTTTTTGTTACTAACATATTAAATTAATTTATAAAGTTTATAGTCATCATTACCACCCGTCTCATATAAGGTTTTCCAGAATATATCTCTAAAATAGTCTGTTTTTAATTTATACTCCACGATGAAATCTTTTGAGTGGATTATCTTTTTATTTTTTCTACCACACATTGCGGCCGTAACACAAAATGTTGAAGGAGTTGAAATCATATAATCACATTGGGATAAATTAAAGAAATCTCCTTGACCCCAATTAGACACGTTGAACCTATCAGTATATTCACCACGACTATATTCGATTTTGTTCTCATCCAACCATTTAACAACACTTTTAAATGAGTCTAATCTAATGTCGTCATAATATAAGGTTAATTCAAAATTTTCTTTAACTTCTTCGATAACGAACTTTATAGCGTTAATATAGTAGGAAGCATCCAGTAAACATTTAGGGTCCCATATTTTAAAATCTTTTCCTCTAAAGTGAACACCAATCCGAATCTTATCTATTTCAGTGTTTGGTTTAAGTTGTTTAAAGAGAGAAAATGTGGACCTAGAGCTAAACTTAAAAAATAACTCAAACAAGGACGCATCTTCTAAACGGTAATTTAAGTTAGGGTCTAGGGTAAGTTTTTCTTTTGGTGTGTCCACTAGTGTTTGAGGTGACAAATTATGGTGTATTGGAATATTAGGGAGGGAAGGAACATTACCTTCTATGGGTTCAAACATATCCAACCCAACAAAATTAGTAAAAGCAATCTTATGACCAAAAAAATCACCTAATTGCAAAAGATTATTTAATAATAACCATCTATTACCAAATCCAGCACCTGCCCAACCACCAGTATCCGCTATTATCATAGTAAATTAGTTTTTACATATAACGCGTCACCCCAATGACCAGGAATTCTACCAAGACCAATAGGGGTTATTGTTTCATTAGCTCCATCCATCTGATATTCATGGGTTAGTGTACGAGTGAATCCATGGTTGAATAAATATCTATCCATCTCTGTTATTAGGTGACAACCTTGATAGACTTCCACAGTATTAAACTCACTATATATAAAATCCATGTGTTTAATATGGTCACCAAAAGACATAATAGCGTTTAAATCCGCACCCTGGATATCCACATTTAGAAAATTATAGTCACTAACATTAATATTTTCTTCATTAATTAGAGTATCAAATCTTTTTGATGTCATTTTAATTTTATCTACATAGTGAACAGTGGGGAAAAATCTCCTATGTTCACCCAATTCCAATAAAGAGGATGATTGGCCATTATTACTAATCTTAAATTCCATTTCATTTTCAGAGTCATAAATAGCCTCGTTAAAAACCCTTATATTATTATCCCCATTAAATCTATTGGTTATTCCTTCAGCTAGAACCGGGTTGGCCTCAACCCAAACTTGCTTATCTACACCAATCTCTTTATACGCTTCATATTCTTCCGCTTCATGAGCTCCAATATGTATAATTCCTTTTATTGATATGCTAGGATAAACATCCACTATTTTTTTTACTTTTATAAACATTTTTAAATTTTTTCTATTAATAATGATTTACCAAAAACATTATTTTCTTCTTTTATTATTATATGGTTAGTTAATAACTTATTAAAATCATCACGACCAATATGTGAACGCACAGTATCTAAATTTCCGTAAGTCTTGTAATTTGTAAATTTAGTAGAGTCGTCAAAATATTGTCTATGTATTATAATATATCTTCCCATATTAGTAAGTAATTTATTTAGTATTTCCAATGGGTTAGGTAATTCAGATATAAAACTGTTACATATAATTAAATCAAAATCTTTGAATATTGTGAAATCTGATGTGTTAGCATCGAATTCTATATATTGTAGAGTTGGGTTAACTACTTTTGCAACATTTTCTATTATATGAGGCAAATCTAATCCAGTGTAATTAATATTTGAATATACTCTACCTACTTCTGCCGCACCACACCCTAAATCAACAATACTGATAGGATTAGCTTCTCTAACCAATTCGTCCAAAACACCAAAATGACCAGATTGTTCTAGTCTAGTCCACCCAGGTATATTACCTAAAGCTCCGTCTACCATCTGTTTAGGCAATACGGTATTGTCATACCACGCAACATCCTCTTTTAAATTTTCTTCCATTTTTGTAAAACAATTAAATTCCATCTTATTTAAATTTTAATATTTCTAACTCTCCACCAATATAAAAACACTCCTTTAGGTTTAAAAGTTTCTTAATTCCCCAATTAGCTTGGTGTTCACATACACTCCTATCAAAATCATCTTCTAAAACTTTTATAGTGGTATTTTCACTGACTTTAAATCTTAAATTAACCATTCTTCTTTCATAATAACACCACCTATCCCAGTTATTTACAATTTTACCATCTATATCTAATAAACCACTGTACGGACCTATAGTTTGTGACACACCTATAATTTCACAAGGACCTTTTAAGTGTAGCTCATCACGTACCACCATATTTAAGTCCATTCTTTTAACTCCACAATATTTATTTTTTGCCGGGTATTTCTCCGGCATTTCTACAATATTATACATATTCTTAAATTCACCATTTATAATATTAGCATATTGTTGAGCACCAAATGGGGTGGTGTGAATTCCGTCTCGTAATATAACGTTTAAATCCTCAAAAGATTCCGAAATATCAACAGTAGGAATTCCTACCTCATTTATATACTCATTTATTTTTTTATAAATTTCTTCTTTTTCTACGGGTTTACCAGTCCTCCCATCTATACTTTTATCTGGGAAGGTTAGAAAAACCAATTTTATATTTTTACTTAAAAAACTATACATAATAGTATCTATGTATTGTTTTATATCCTCAAAATCTTCTTCTAGAGTGGTAACCTCCTCTTTATCTTTACCATATACAATATACCCCGTACTAAACCAATCAATAAAACACCATTCTGGTTGGTAAGTAATGACATCCTCTATGTAACAAATTCCAGCGTCATTTAAATGCATTGAACCATTACCAAACGGCCTTACGTCAAAGCCAGGGTTTAATTGTGCAAAATACTCCCAATATCCATTGGCTTGTTGAGTAACACTCGCTCCATAAAAAGCTATTCTATTTTTCATAATTTAATCTTTTTTACCAACTAACATTATACTAGAACATAAATCTGGGTACTGATGGCCGAGTTGGTAACACCCATCTAAGTATTCTTCAGATATTATATCAGTTTCTAGTAATTTATCCCACTGGAAATTAGCTAAAGCTTTAAAGAATATACCAGTTCTATATTCTATAGCTAAACCACCTTCTTTAGCGTCCCTTTCTAAGGTATCTAAGGTGTACGTTATTCTGTGTCCATGTTCTTTTTCCGATGGTGTTATAGCCGAATTATGGGTAATTAACCCCATTTTAACCGCTATTTGTCTAGATGGAGCATTAGCATTTGGACATACTAAAAACAATCTTCCATTATCCGATAACCATTCATCATTTATACGTCTTAATAGTGATACTGGGTCATCTATATGTTCTAAAACATGAGTTAATATTATATTATCATATTTTTTATGAAGAACCACTGTCTCGAATAATGAATGAATATGATTAACACCATCACCCAACACAGATTTAGACACTTCAATAGCTTCACCAGACGCTTCAACACAAGTTATATCGTCAAAAAAAGGTAATAGTCTTTTAGTGAAATCACCCTTAAAACTACCTAATTCTAAACAACTACCAGATTTAAAGAACGGTTCAAAAGACTTCACCATTAATTTATGCATCACATCAAAATCAAAATTATAAACATACTTGTGGTCTTTTGTGTCCTTAAATTCGTCATTATAATTTCTTTCTTCTTTTAACTCCATAGTATAATTGTCGTTAGTAGTTTCTGTTATAATAAAATTATTTTTTTCATAAAATTTTATTGCTAGATTATTATTTTTTTTGACCTCTAAACTTAACTGTTTAAACCCATTTCTATTAATATACATCTTACAGTTTTTTAGTAAAGTATAACCTATACCGACACCAATAAATTCGGGATAAACACTAACATTTGTTATGAAAGTACTCATATTCTCCTTATTTACGTACATCGCTATTAAGCCGACTAACTTATTTTTATAAAAAGCTTCAAACCTAATAGATTTAGTAAATATTTTAGTAGAGTAAGAATCAATTTCCACATATGTAGATAATGGTGGGGTAAAACTACGTGAACACTCCCATAGATGTTTCCTTATCTCTATATCTGACGATTTATTTATTTTATATATTATATTATCCATCTTCTAAAACCGCTAATCCAAAACCATACCTACCAAAGTCATTACCATTATATAACATATAATGCTTTCCATTTAATTCGAATATATGCGGGTAGTGATGCATTTCACTATCCCATCCCTCATCTGAGTAATCTATACCTACATTTTCATCATCTCTAACCCAATCCAAACCATCCTTTGAGGACGCATATCCTATCTTATAACCTCTACCTCTTTTTGTTCTAAAATCTACCCCTTCTCGATATACAAAATACATATGAAATTTATCTTTATATTTAAACACATCAGGACCTGCTTGACACTCATTTTTTCCTAATAGGTCACCAATTATATCCACATTACTCCTATCAAATACAATACCATTTTTAGACACAGCCATTCTAATCTTATAAATTATTTCCGGACTATTATCGTATGTTATCCATTCTTTTCCGGCAAGATAATATAGGTAATACAAACCATCAAACTTTCTTATCTTAGGTCCACTAATAACAAATGGTTCATCTAAAGAAGGAGGCAAAATAGGACCAACACCTAATCTTTCAAAGGTATCACCCCCATCCTTACTGTATGCCAATCCAATAGAACAATTAAAAGGAACTGACGAACATCTAAACCAACCAGCATAATATAATCTTATATCATCTCCATCCTTAAATACGGATGTTGGGTAAATAGAATGTTCGTCGAATGCACCTAATCCACCTAAAGGCATTACAGGTTTATCATAGACACGTAAAACTTTTGTTAAATCAGTTTTATCTAACTCTAACCAAGTAGTATATGATTTGGACTCCCCACTTAAATCTTTTTCGGGTCTACATGAAAAATAAACTCGCACACAATCAGGTTTAATCAAAGTACTAACCGATTGTGAATGTGTCATCATCCAATCTCTTTTAATGCCATCATCCCACGTTGTAGGATTAAACACTTGACCTAATTTTTTCCATTTCATATTAAAGTATAGTTATTTAAATAATTTGTTATTTCTGTTCTCTTATTAAACATCATCACATCTACAATAGATAACCAAGGAACAAATTCATTTTTATATTGTTTATATTCTAATTTTGGTGATTTTACAAAGTTTAAATTTAAACCTTCGGTTTTAAAATCTTTCTTATTATATAGTTCTTGACCACCTACAGCGTTTATGTAGGTATCAGCTTTTAGTTCTTTACATATCGCGATTACCTTATCCTGTGATTTAAGATTGTGGTTAATATCAATAGATGATGACACTCTAATCTTAGTGTGAATTCTTAAATAAGAATTCAACAACCTCAAACTAGTGAATATAAAGTCAAATAAATTTTCAGATGGAGCTTCCATACACGCTTTTAAAACCGGAAAAGCGTTATGGTAATAAGGAGCTTTATTATACGCTCCTTTAATTTGGTTTAATATTTTAACTTTTTCTAAAGGCCAACTATCTGTTAATTTTCTATCCACAACATTTAAATAATCCGAATCTTTTTTAAGTGGAAGAGTAAGTAATCTATCTTTACCATCCACTAAAATTCTATTTCGGTTTATCCACCCTTTTTTAGTGTATTTAATATTGTCATAAATAATAAATTCGTCCACTGAATTTATTAAGTGAAAGTACCCAACATAAGGTAAAAAGTAGGGTTGCATTATAGCTACTTTCTTACCCATTATCTTTGGTAAAGATTTTAAATTTTGATAAATCAGGATACGGCATTTCTATATCGTTATTTACCTTTTTAGTTTCTCCAGTATAAAACTGATTCATCAATAAAAGCCCTCGAGCCGCTAATTCAGGCATCATATAAAAATTCCAGCCAATCATATCAAAATTATCGTCATGATATGAACATTCACGTCTACCACTATATCTAGCACGTTTAAACCATAAATAAGCACTATGGTCATCGGTTAATATGGCACCACCTTTAGATAGTTTAAAATGTTTATATGGGCCTGTAAATGATAGACACATATGAGTATTATCAATATACATGTCACTCGTGAAGCGTAAAGCAGAATCCCAAACCCTAGTTGGTTCTAATTGATATGCTCCAGTTATAGTTTTCCCATTCACTTCTTTAAATTTTACTTTACCACCAGCATGTATTATTTCACAAGGTACAGACGGGTAAGTTCTAGAGGGTATCGTTACTTCGATACCTTTAATATTTTCATACATTAAAGCTAGAAATATTGCATTCGATGCATTATCCACTGTCACCACATAAGGTGCACCAGTATAATCTCCTAGAGCTTTCTCAAAGTCCTCAGTAATTTTATATATTCCGTTTGCCATAATTTTTAATTTATTTTACCAATATGTACCATCGTCTAGACCTACATACTTGCTAGGGATTTCAGATAATTTTGGTCTAACCCAATGCGTATTATATAGTTTATTTATATCTTCACGAATATCCCACCTCTTTCCTTTAATACCAAATAAAAGTTGTAGTGAACCACCTATATAAATTGCACTTTTATTTAACTCTTTAATATGCGCCACCAACGGTAACCCATAAAGACTACAACCTAACAAAGCTATATCAAAATCCATATTAGATATTTCTGCTTTCATATTATTTAATGTATCCTTCCATGAAGGAGAATCAGGACTAAATAAAAATTTTGATTTAAGTGTCAACAATTCAAATTCAGGCATTAATTTTTTATCACCCCATATTTTTGATAACTTAGGGTGTTGTTCCGTAATGGATTCGGCAAAAGGACTAATAATTAATACTTTTTTACCAACTAATGATTTTGACCACGGGTTCCCAAAGTAAAACGGTTCTACCGTTCTATGCATAATCTTAATAGACTGAGGTGAAAGTGAGTTTAAAATACTATCTTGAGCTTCCCTATGAGGGGATTCTATTCCCACCCAGTAAGCATTTATATCAGCTTCACTTATACCCTTAATATATTCGTCAAAGAAAAATTCACGTGAATCCTCTCTAACACCACCCGCTGCGATACTATAGTAATCATAAGCAGACAAAACATTATTAAGTTTATTATATACTAGTCTAATTTCACCGATACCAATTCTAGATAAAGAAAAAGGCTTATTATTTTTAAGGTTTTCGTGAAGTAAAATATTACCTTCATCACCAGAGAGTACATTATTCATATTTATTAATTTATATTGAAAATATATGAATAAAAATTATATTAATCAACGATAGTGTTCGAGTTGTTTTCTAAATTGAATTTTTAGTTCTTCTAAATCTCTAAGTATAGATTCCGGGTGTTCACCTATAAATTTTTCAGTATAACATTCTCCCCTCACATGTGGTTTAAATTCATGAACTCCCAGAAATTCTTTTTCTATTAATTTGTTTTGACCATCAACCCAAGGTAAATAAACCCTATTAAAATAATCATCAATACAATTTTGTCTACTAACACTATCCTTATAGTAATTTACTTTTTTATAAACCTGGTCTGGAAAAGTGTACGAGTAATGATACATTTGTACACCCAACGAATTAAATAAAGTGTCACTATCTATATGTTTTTTAGTTATATTAGAATTTATAGGGTATTGGATGGTAGGTGGTCTATGAGTTAACCAAGTAGACCCTTTGGTGTATCTAAAAATACGTAAAAAATTATCTCTATTTAATTCAAAACCAGTTAGGTAATTATCAAAACCACCATAAAAAGAACAACTTCGTACACCAACACTAGTAGGTTTTTCAGATTCTAAAAAAGATATAATTTTTTCTAAATCACCAGTAGTATAAATCTCATCAGAATCTAAATTCCAAATATAATCTATATCATCATTTATATGTTGCATATATGCTCTACATTGGTCATCTTTTTCATTAAATTGGCCATGTACTATTTTAATTTTATTTTCTGGGTCCGGAAACTCATCTAAAATTTTATTAGTGTCGTCTAAGGATGTGGTTCTTCCCTGTCTTTGCCAATAAGATACAGGACCTTCAGCAATTAATATTTGAGACGCGAAAGGATATACCTGTTCTAAACACTGTTTTAGGACATAGTCACCCTCAAATACAATCATTCCAAAAGCTATTTTCATAAATTTTTTATTTTATAATTTATATAAAGATTGGGTAAGTTTAAGATTTGTAAAGTACTCGTCATAAATTACCTTAAGATTTATATTATTTTTATATTCGTCTAAAGGGGTGTATATGTGATGCATTAGTGAGGGTATATAACTATCACCATTAAATTGAAATTGTGAAAAGTGCGTAAAAATTAAGTCCTGCTCTTTATTTTCCCACTTAATCTTATGAGTATCTATAAACTCATAAAGTTGCCATAACCATGGTGCACCATGACCAATATTTTCATCTAAGTATATAGATTCTGGTGGACATAAATTAGGAAAATTATCTAAATATTTTTGGTCTCCACATGTTGCGTATTCTCTGTATTTTTTATTTAATACCGCGTCAGTCCACCAGTCAGAAACAGACACACCTAACTCAGAGTTTCTAAAAAACACAACACCAACGTTGTATAACCCTTCCGGTCTATATGTATTTAATGGAAATTGACGATGCCTAAAGATACCCACATCCCTAGAACCTATTTCTTCCAATACGACATCAATATTCTCATGAAAATAAATGTCACTATCTATATAAGTTATAAAATCTACTTTTTTTAACAATTTATTTGAAAAGTATGAAGCTAGAGACCAACAGAAATATTTATATTCTGTGTTTTTTAAATTTAACAACAAGGGGTCATTAGAAACAAAAGTATTAACACTATATACTTTTAACATGTTATTTTCTAGTGGTTTAAGTATGTCGTAAGACTTGTCATCTATACAGAGGTAATGAAGAATAAAATCACTAGTGGTGTTTTTTAAGGACTCATAAAGTGTTAATCCCTGCAATAAATAATTTATATCGGATACTGTACACAAATTCTTCATAGCCCAAAATTTTCTTTTTTCCTTCTTTCATAAGTAATTCTATCCCCACTTTCGTGTTTAATATTACTCATATGTATAGAATCATTAGAACCAAATCCCCAGTCGGGGTGTTCATGCCTAATAATTACATCGTCAAAATAAGTCACTTTATCTAGTATTTTTGATACATCCATAAATTCATTATCACACCATACAGATTTATACTCTGGATTGTAGATATAACCAAAGCGGTCATAATATTTTTTACCTAAAATACATAATGTATTAAGTTGATTACCTTTATACCCATCGTTAAACCACAATACACCGTCAGTGTCTGGATAGTGAGATAACATTTTTTCTTTTATGGTGGTATCGAAACCCTTAATACGAGGCACCATATCATCAGAAGCTAATAAAACAATATCAAAGTCTAAGTTTTCCATATTATGATTAATAGCTTCTATTTTATTAGAATTATTATTAAACTGAACCTCAACATTATCATACTGATTAATTACCTGTGTAACGAAGTCTTCTTTCATAGAAACATCATCCTCATCACAAGAAACTATTATACGAGTAGTCTTATCATCTAAAAATCGTACATATGTGTTTAACACTTTTAAAAATTTTCTAGCCCTTACTCTAGTAGGGAATTTAATCACTAAATTCATTATATTATGTTTATATATTCATCGATTATTTTATTTATAACATTTTCCGATTTAAATTTTTCTACATCTGACGGCACAGGATTTAGACTCTTAGAAGAAATGTTTCCAGCGTCATCAACATCATAAATCCAACCAGGCCTACCACATAACCATCCCTCTATAGTAGTTCTACCTAATAGAATACCAGCGGTTTCGTCACACTGTTTAATATAACTCTCTACCTGCCAAGTAGGTTCTATATAAGTTACGTGAGGTTCATTTAAGTCATCTAGATAATCAGCTCTTTTTTTACCCAAAATCCATAACTCTTTACCGGATTTCTTAGTTTCGATTATCAAGTCTTCTATTGTATATTGTCTAATATAATCTATAGTACCAACAAACAATACGACTTTATTTTTTTTATTAGGCAAAGGAAACATTTTAAATCTTTGAGTGTCGAAAGGATTATAAATAACCGTCGTTCTATCTTTATTAATTTCGAAAACTTCAGTTATATATTCCTGGATTTCCGGCCTAATACATATATATTTAGATATTTTTTCGTCTAGTACCGGGTGTTCTAATTCTATGACTTCTGAATGTATAGTACAAATAGATGGTATACTAGGATACATCTTAAGTAGGTGTTCAGTAATAGGTTTATGATGTAAATGCATAACATCAAATTTTATTTCCTGAATCTTATATAATTGTCCTTCTTTCGCAATTTGGTTACCATTTGGTGTGACTATAGTAGATTTACCATCGCCAAGTTTAAATCCTGGGGGTTCATTTAATTGATATGTATTTATCCCTAATAAAGCCGCTTTACGTTCCATTGGACCACCTACATTAGAACAAATACTTACATTATGACCAAGTTGTCGCAATCCTTTAGCTAATTCATATACATGTAATTCAGAACCAGTATAATCATTAAAATTTAAACACCCTATTAAGATATTAAGTTTTTCTTTTTTTCTTAAAACTCGATTTATTTTTACCGGTAATGAGTCCTTATATTTTTCAGCAAAAATAACTCTGTTTTCTTCCCACTCAGAATTAGTCATTCCGATAGACAAGTGAGTTATCTTTATATCCGTACATACGCCCACTTTAGTTCCAGCTAAATAATTAGAAAAAGAAAAATCGACATCATAAAAATGAAAACCCTTGACATCTTCATTAAAATTAAGTTTTATATTTGTTTTATTAACACTAAAAAATAGTCCGTCAACTAAAACCACGTCATCTATTCTATTACCAATATCATTGGAGTAACGGGATAACCACCGCTTACCTTCATGTTCGTGATAAACAGCACCATGCATTTTATTAAAGTCCTCCCACCACTTACCACTAGACGGCATATACCTACTTCCAGCCACACCAAGTATACCAATTTCTTTATCCCTCTTAAAATGATTTAGAATTTTTCTTCCCCAGTTTTTAGTGTCAAATTTTATATCGTCATGACAGAACACCACAATATTATTTTTTGATTCTTTTAATCCCTTATTGTATAGTTCGGTTAAAGAATATTTTCCTGGGTTTTCGTAAGGTATAACCTCTATGTTGTGTATCCCAGAACTTTTTTTAATTGTATTAATAAATTCTGGGGCTATTTTTTTAGTACTAAATATTACTGATAATGACATAATTTATTTTATTTTATACCGGTGGAACCAAATCCACCAGAACTTCTTTCAGTAGTAATTAAATTATCTACTTTTTTTAATTTTGCCCACCTTCCTGTTATAACAGGAGAAACCACAGCTTGAGCAATTCTATCTCCATGGTTAATTATGAAATCTTCTTCACCTAGATTTATTAATATTATTTTTATTTCCCCAGTATATCCACGGTCCACAGTGCCAGGGGTATTCAATACTGTTATGCCATTTCGTATAGCTAAACCACTTCTAGGTCTAATCTGAACTTCAAAACTCTCAGGAAGTTCAAAGTGAATACCTGTAGGGATTAAAGTACGTTTAAGGGGAGACAAGGTTATTGGTGAAGAAATGTTAGCTCGTATATCCATCCCACTGTCATCTATATATTTATAACTTAAATCAGGATTACTGGAGTTATTTTGATAACTAACAGGTATTTTAACTTCTTCTTTTGCAGCCTCATAGCTTTGCCTTTCCAAATCCTCCATTAAAGACTTGTCTAGACCTAGATGATGTAAAATCTCACCATCTAATTTATCCTCATTATTAGATTTATTAGGTTTATTTAAATCTTTTATTCTTCTAAAAGCTACACTTTTTTTACTCATAATACTTTGGGGTTAATTCTGGGTGTAAAATGTCCTCATAAGGGGCTTTTACAACAGATATAACTTCTGAATCTCGTGCGTCCTCCGATAAATAATGAGATAGTCTCTTATTAGCTTCAAACACTGACTCTGATTCTACAATGTATTTAAACTTTTTAACTTTAGGGTTTCCATTAGCGTCCAACACTCCCGTCTCAAACGCTACAATTGCTTGATAGTACATATTTTTTATCCTTTAAAATTACATGATTTATGTGCTCCATCACACATTGGTTGATTTTTGGATTGCCCACATCTACACAACGCATAATTTTCACTTACTGTTACTTTTTCACCACCTTTTGTTACGGTAGTGTTTCCTTTGACCAATATAGGTCCATTGTCAATTATATTAATTTCTACTGCCATTTTTTTAATTTTTAATTTTTAATCTAGTAAGACCATATAAGCCTCATTATTATTTTTCCTAAACCAATCTAAACCTTTTCTCAGGTCTTCCACCATTTTAGGGTTATTCATTATTCCCATCTCCAAAACTATCTGCGCTCCCATTATAAAGTCATACATCGATAATTCTTCTGAGGTTAGGGTATATTTCTCTCCAGAGAATCGGTTTGTAACTTCATCTCCTTTTTCGTATCGTTCTCCATCGAACCAAGTTGGTAGCTTACTATCTGACATTTTTACGATTTTCTTATTATTTCTCTATAAAATTCAGCTCTTTTCCTAGTTACCGTCTCTAAGGTATATTGTGGGAAAACCGTTTCATGTAACCTCTCACCTAAATCCTGTACAAAGTTAGGGTTATCAATACACTTTTTTATATATTGAAACCATAACTTATGATTTTTAGTTTTAGGTACCATTAACGCATTACCCTTATTATTAAATCCACCACCCTTATTAAACGCATTTATACAATCTATTGTATATGGACCATAGTCTTGAACAATTAAAGCCTTTTTATGAAACCCAGCTTCTATAACCTTTAATTGAGATTTCACCCTATTAAAAACGTGTTCTTTTAACGGAGCCAAAGAAATATCAAAATGGTTATAATTTGAAGCGTAGGTAGTGATAGGTTTAGTCCATACCCTCCTATAGTCAGAATCAGTATCTCCCGCAATACTCTTTTTTTGAAAAGATAACAATTCATCTTTATAAGAATCATCACTAATTATCCTATAATTGTCAGTCATTATTTGTTCATATTTATACCATACCGATTCTTTAGGGGTTATAGGTCTTTGAGTTTGTTTTCCAGTCTTCTCATCAAAAATAGTCATACTACCACGTAAATCATACCCACATAAAACAGTTTGAAATTTACCTTTTCTATCGTTATGTAATCTATGAACCACCCCATTTAAAATTTCCATATCTTTAATGTGGGAAGAACCCCCTAACCACCCAACCCTTACCTTATTAGAAGAGATTGGGTTTGGTATATATTGTTTTTCTTCGTGGTTAATAGCATTAGGGTAAATGTATACGTTTTTGTTTAATTTAGATATTTCAGAAGCAAATTCTGTGGTTGTTGTAGTCACATATTGACTTATCCTTAACATATCTTTGATTTTTATATCTACTTTAGCGTTTTTTATCATCATATGAGCGGGATGGTCAGTAGTGGGTAACCAGTAATCATCTAAGTCCATAATTTGTGGTATGCCCCACCGCTTAAGTTTTTTTGCGACGGCTTTTGAAGCGTCATAATCAGGACCAATACTTCTATGGTAATGGATTAAATCATATTGCTTCCACCATTCATCATCAGTATATGGTGGGTCATATTTAATATCTACCCAGAATTCATCAGGGTACATTTTTTGTAGATAAGTATGTGGGTCTACAGAACGAAATTTTGATACCCCAGTTCTATCACTAGGGAGGACGAGGATTTTATATTTTTTACTTTTCATGAACTAATAATAAAGTAAAAATATTAATATGTCAAAGGAGTATTGTGGTTATTTTATGTTTTTACTAGAAGTTATCTTACCATAAAAAATTTTATTCCCCACACGGAATTGAAAATTTTCTTCATTATCTGTTTTTAAACCTATAGTTTCATCTATAAGCTCTTTTACGGACTCTTTAATTATTGATTTAAGATTTTTTGATGTTATTTTTTTAGTATGGGATATTGACCTTTGTATTGGGGGAACACTTAGTGTATCCTGTGGTTCGTCAACATAAGCAGGTGATGTCTCCATTCCCTGTTTACTCATTTCAGTTTTTACTCCATTTAAAAATTCTTCACTTAAACCAACTCCACCTCCGTTGAATGGAATATCTGGTATGGGTGTATTTATCATAGCTTCTTTAATAGCTTGAGGTAGGTTAGAACTTTTAATCTTTTCTTCACTCATATTAGCCTTTGGTTTAAGATTAGCGGGCTGTGTAGGTATAGATTCGTTAATGGTAGATTGTGGAGGCATATGTTGTTGTACACTACCCATATTAACATTAGGTGTAGAATTAGAAGTAGAAGAAGGTAATGATATACCACTTTTAGTAAAATCTCCACCATCCACTTTACTCATAACTCTTTTAGCGTTTATTAATGATTGTTGTAATGTTGTCATGTCTGTCATAATTTTAAAATTTTGAATTGTATAAAACTCTAGTCATGGAGTTATCCCCCATAGGATTATATAATGGAGGTTCCTCAAAAGTCAAGAATAAACTATCATCACCCTTCTTCGGCTTCATAGTTTTTATTCTATCTACCCTAAATAACCTCCAATCCGGTAAAGGTATACCTTTTTCATCTACTTTTAAAGAGGGCCCAGAAGTTTGATAAGCTCTAATAACTGGATTATCTTTTTTGGAATAACCATAAGCTACTGGTTGAACAACCCTAACATTTCCCCCGCTAGGTAATTTTTCATCATCCAGATACCTTATTTCACAAGTATGTTTATTAGTAATAGCGTCTTTAACCACACTATTAGATACTTGTTCCACCAATATCGACACTAAAGAATCTAGTAAATTCATTTTTACATTTGAGGTTCATAACCCCCATCAGAATCAATATTACCCGAACTATATTCGTTACTTTTTCCATAAAGGTTAGTCTTTAAGTTATTAACTCTTCCAGTGTTAGCTTCCCCATTACCATGAATATCAGTACGAGTACCTATATCTTCACCAAAGACATCGAGATAAATAGCACTCCCCCTACCCTTATCATCACCATCTGCCATTGCATTTGGGTGGTTAGGACTATATCCTTCAGAGTCCGACACTGGATATGTATTTTTAACTAAATTTTGTTTTCTAAATTTTTCACTCATATTAGTTAATGCTTCACCTGGTTTTTTTTGATTAAAATCTGCCATAATTTTTTAATTTATTAATTGTTTTATTCTATCTATTTCTTCATAGACAGCTCTATTATTATTTATATCGTCACTTTTTGTTGCCACTTTAATTTTTCTAACTTTAGTTGGGTTCTTAGACCTATCTTTTGTGTGGGACTTCTTAAATACATTTTCCTCCCCACTATTCTGTCTAACTTTTTTTGATTTATACGTACTATCTCTTCTTCCACCCAATGACGTGTTTATAAAATCCAACATATCGTCACCACCAACCACCTCGTAATCTTCACCATCTAAGTCATTCTCTAATTCATGCTTCATCTTTTTAGCTTGAGAATACCCAACACTACCGTCGGATACAATTTTTTTACACCTATCATACCCACTATCACCAGGACTTAAATTTTTTAAGGATAAATTTAATCTATCTATTAAGTTATCCGGCAAAGAATAAATATCATTTTTTAAATCACTATTCATCCCACTTAGATTTTACCATGTCTAATAACTCTTGAACATCCTCAATACCGTTTGCTTTCGCAAATCTAACTAACCCTTTTATTTTTTTAGTAGTCAAGTTGATATCTTTTTCAGTTAATTCACCAGACTCAGAATTATTAGATAAAATGACCTCAATCATATTACGAGCCTTATCTTCTGCTAATTTTTTATAGGTTTCTTTTTCAGTTAATCTATGTCTAGTAAAAGAACCATCTTGTTTACTTTTTTCTAATGTTTCAGGCCCTCGTTCTTTCTCCACACGTTCCACAGCTTCATCTTTAGGCATCTCTAGTTCTTTTTCATAATAGTCTACCGCCCCATCAAAATCTAATTGGTCGGTCTCATCTACACCTAACACCCCAGACTTATCAATTTCACCTATTTCTTCTACAGACTCACCATAATATTGTTTAAACCAGTTACCAGCCCCAGTCCAAGTACCACCTTGTCTGGTAGCTTTCTCAACATCATCTGTAGTTTTTCTAGAACTAATACTTTTTACGTTCTCTACACCTGGAGGTACTTTACTACTCTGTATAGAACCATCGTAATCTAACAACTCATTAACTTCTGCAGTTTCACCACTAGTTTTTCCAGTTGTGGAACCACTAGAAGATTCACCAACTATAGACTCAACTATCTCTAAATGTTTCTTAACGTCGTCTGTTTTAGAAGCCTCATCTAAACATATAGCTGTAAATCGATGAGATTTAGGCTCTATTTGAAATTTAAAAACTTCCGATAAAGTAAAAAATTCAACAGGAGATACTGACTTACCTTCATTTAATAATGACTTTAATCCCCTAAGTTTTTGGGTAACTACCTCTATTGCGTCAATTCTTTTCATATATACTTTTATTTATAAATATCTAAACCAATCAAATAGTATTTATAATTAATGGGAACACAAAATTTAAATAACTATTATTTCAATAGATTAGACGCTAAAATAAATTATAGTTCTTACTATGATATATTTTTAGCTTCTGATGAAAAAGATTTTAATCAACAAGTAGTGTACTCTACTTCAATTATTGATGCTACCTCTGGAAGTAGTTTACCTGTATGGATTGATTTAGCTAGTCCTAATTCTGGAACACAACCAGTTACTAATTGTGGGATTCAAACTGCTAGTACCACACCCTTTGTTGTACTAAGTAAATTATACTGGCCTCAAGCCAAATCTACTTGTGAGTGCCCCTATACTGGTGTGACACCAATTAGTCTTTGCGATATTATATGGACTGGCACAGACAATGGACTACTTACCCCCGGTAGTACTTCCTGTATTAATTTATATGATACACTACCAGCCCCCCAACAATTTAATAGTTTTGCGTACGACAAAAGATTTAAGATGATACAAGTTAAGGCACTAACACCAGCAGGAACATTAAACTCAACAATAGATACTTCTATACTTAGTGCATTTGATGGGTCGGGGTACTACCAAGACCTAAGAGGTGGTTTTTATCAAGGATTTTATAAATTATATGGTTATCCATATGAAGTCCTACCAACACGGCCAAATAGAGGATGGTCTTTTGAGACTTATTTAAAAATTAATAGTGTGGGTAATACAATAATAGGCCCAGATGGCCCAGCTCCCTATACAGGACAACAAGGACTATATGGAAATTGTTATAATACTAGTGGATGGAATAGATTTATTAATTGGGAAAGTGGGGTAACTATAAGTGTAACTTCTAGTGCAGCAACATTATGTATACCACCGATAATGACAGCTTTTGGACCAAACCCACCACAAACACTACTAAATTATAATCCACCATCTACCCCATCTAACACAGGAGGATTCTTTTTCTATAAAGGAATAAGAGCAGAAGATAAATGGGGTTTTACAGGAAGCAATATTGATAACTTCGCAGAATTATCTGCATGTACTACATTATCAGGTATTAGTGGGTGTTGTATGACTGAAGAAGACCCAGTAAAAGTACGATATCAAAACCAGTCTCCTAACGCTAGATATGATGTTTATAGCAACGCACTTGGATTTAGATTAACTGATGACATGAAAATTGGATATAGGACATTAAGATATAGTGGATATTGTATTACTACAGGAACCAGTGAGGAGTGTAATACCGGAAAGACTTTTTATTGTGACTCCGAAATAGAAGAAAGTTACTCAGACCCTATATGTGCATTCATAACCCAAAGTGGTAATTGTGTGGATACATGGATACAAGTAGATATAGTATTTAAAAGAAATTTAGAATTAGAAGATTGTGAAATTTTTAATAATGGTGGAATAAATGATTTGGTAAGAGTAAGGACAGACAAATTTCAAAGATACGGAACCCATAAAGATGGGGGCATTGCCCCATTTGGATGTAATCCAGTAGGTGTAACACCAGAAATTAATCCTTGTAAAGACCAGTACCCTAGATTTATTGAAGACGCATATTTTGATTTTAATTGTCATGGAGCATATGTACAGAAATGGTTTGCGGAAAGAGAATATAGATTAGGTACCTTAACATTTTATGTTAATGGTAGAAGAGTCCACACAGTTGAAAATTATGAGGAAATCATACCTAGACAACTAAACACCAATAAACAAACACAAATGGGTGTAGCTTACAATATGTCTTGGGGTGGTGGAGCGTTAGGTTTATCCTCAGCTATGTTCTCTATGTCATGTGATACTACTAATTGGACATCTTTCGTACCTAACTCAGACCAAACACTTATAAGAAATTGGTTTGGCGGTACATTTATAGGTGGAATTTCTCAAATGATGTACTATATAAAACCGTTAACACCAGATGAAATATATCATAATTTTTTAATTAATAAGAGTAGATATTCTTTAATTGATTGTGAAGAATGTAAAAATTGTGATAGTGGATGTGTAGACTGTGACTTACCATATGCGGAGTAGGGATAAATACACAATGGTTAGATATTTATATTAAAAAGAGAAAGAATGGAATTTTTTATTAGAAAAGACTCAATAGAACCAATACTTAAAATGCAATTAGTGCAAGATGGTAGAAATGATTTTCGTAATTTTCACGAAAAACTAGCTAATTCTAGTATATATTTTTCCATGAAAGACACCACAACGGGAATACCTAAAGTTGTAAACCAAACAGCAGGAATTGTAAGTAAAACACCAACATCTCCTAATTCAGACATTGAATATTACATTTATTATCCATGGCAAAGACGTGATGTTAGAAAAAGCGGTAGATTTGAAGGGCAATTTATAATATATTTTCATGATGATAATACAGAATTGATAGTCCCCATACGTGAAAATCTTTATATTAATATTTCTGAATCTTTTGTCAAATCCCCTTGTTCATAATAATTGATTAACTTAAATTCTTTACTTATCTTTGTATATCAGCATATATACTAAATTATGGATAATACAATAGACAAAGCTACACAAGAAGAAATACAAGAATTTTTACTGGGTAATGACCCAGAAGAATATATTGTAGCTCTTGAATATGGTTGGAGAAATGGAAAAATTTATAAAATAAAGGAATACCCAGACAAAGGTAAGGTAATTGAGTCTGACACATTTATACCTTTTTGTTGGGTTGGTGATTTAAGTAAAAAGAATTTTTATAATGGTGATAAACACGCTCAGAAACAAGCTATATCTAAACACGGCATTTTAATAGAAAAATTAGAAACTGGGAACAACGAAAGGTTAGACAACGGTTTAACTTACTTAATAAAAACTACAAAAACATACAGAGACTTAGTTACATTTTTTAGACAAGGAGGATTAAATCCATGGGAAACAGAAAACAGAGACTCAATATTAATTTTAACACCCATAGAACAGTACCTCATTCAAAAAAAGAAAAGACTATTTAAAGGGTTTGAAGAATACGATAATGTCCATAGATTTGTATTTGATTTAGAGACAACAGCTTTAAATCCGGAAGACGGCAGGATTTTTATGGTAGGGATGAAAGATAATAGAGGGTTTGAAAAAGTTATTGAGATAGGAGAAAGTGAAGTGGAAGAATCCGAAGCTATATATGAGTTTTTTGAGACAATATATAATCTTAAACCAACTATTATAGGTGGGTACAACTCATCTAATTTTGATTGGAACTGGATATTCAAAAGAGCTGAAATTTTACAAATGGATACAACTAGATTTAAAACCTTAAACCCAAGCCAAGGATATAAAATTAATGACGGTGTTTTAAAATTAGGAGCTGAAATAGAGGATTATAAACAAATAAAGATATGGGGTTGTAATTCTTTAGATATTGCACACGCGGTAAGAAGAGCTCAAACCATTAATTCAGAGATAAAAAGCTGGGGATTAAAATATATCACAAAGTTCACTAATTCAGAAAAACCAAATCGGGTATATGTTAAAGGTGATAAAATAGCCTCAACCTACAGAGAAAATAAAGAGTTTTATTTAAACATAGAAAACGGAAAATATAAACCTGTTGGGGGTGAGGGGTTATACAATATAGATAAAAAATTTCCGGAAGTTTACCAAAAGGTTGGTGGAGCTGAAATTGTTGAAAGATATTTAATGGATGATTTGTGGGAAACCATGGAAGTAGATGACCAATTTAACCAAGCGTCGTTTTTACTAGCTAGTATGGTACCCACTTCTTACGAAAGAGTCTCTACAATGGGTACAGCTACTTTATGGAAAATGTTGATGTTAGCGTGGTCATACCATAAAGGACTGGCAATCCCGGAAAAAGCACACAAACGCCCATTTATCGGAGGACTATCTCGTCTCGTAAAGACTGGATACTCGACTAACGTATTAAAGTTAGACTTTAGCTCCCTATATCCATCAATTCAACTAGTCCATAATGTTTTCCCAGAATGTGATATAACAGACGCGATGAAAGGTATGTTAAAATATTTCAGAGATACTAGAATTAAATATAAAAATTTAGCTTCTGAGTATTACACTAAAGACACTAAAAAATCAGAAAGTTTTGGTAGAAAACAATTACCTATTAAAATTTTCATCAACTCCATGTTTGGTTCTTTATCCGCTCCTCATGTATTTCCGTGGGGTGATATGGATATGGGTGAAAAAGTCACCTGTACTGCAAGACAATATTTAAGACATATGGTTAAATTTTTTAGGGATAAAGGATATGACCCATTAGTTATGGATACAGACGGTGTGAATTTTTCTTGCCCCACTAATGTAGAAGGTAGAGAATATATAGGAGTGGGTAATAATGAATTGGTGGAAAAATATAAAGCATATTTAGGTAGTGAAGCAGACGTTGCAGAATATAATGATTTATTTATGAGAGGTGAAATGGGGTTAGACACTGATGGACAATGGCCAGCTTGTATTAATGTTGCAAGAAAAAACTATGCATTATTAATGAAAAACGGAATTGTCAAACTAACAGGAAATTCTATTAAATCTAAAAAGATACAAGGATACCTAGAAGAATTTATAGACAAAGGACTAAGATTATTATTAGAAGGAAAAGGAACTGAATTTATAGAGTATTATTACGAATATCTAACTATTATTTACAATAAAGAAATTCTTTTAGCAAAAATCGCGAACAAATCTAGAGTTAAACAAACAATAGAGTCCTACAAAAAAAGATGTAAACAAAGAACTAAAGCTGGGCATTTAATGGCACGTCAAGCACACATGGAATTAATCATTAAAGAAAATATTCCAGTATCTTTAGGTGATACAATTTATTATGTTAATAATGGGACCGCTATGTCTCATGGTGACGTACAAAGAAAAAAGAAAAAAGATGGTTCAGAAGAAATTGTTTTAAACTCTTATTTAATATCTGAAAATGATTTAGAGAGTGGAATGACAGGTGAATATAATGTACCAAGGTACATATCCACATTTAATAAAAGAGTAGAGCCATTACTAGTTTGTTTTAAACCAGAAGTTAGAGATACACTTCTTAAGAAGATACCGGAAGATAGAGAGTACTACACTAACACACAATGTGAGTTAATAAATGGGGTACCAAGAAAAGAATCCGACCAAGATTTATTAGAAGAGATACTAACTATATCACCAGAAGAAAAAGAGTACTGGTTAAAAATGAATTTAAGTGAAAATTACTTTATGAAAGAACTAGGAATCCTTGACACCGTCTGAACTAACAATTACCCAGTAAGATAGCTCTTTAACAAAAACCAACTCAATACAACTATCACCATCCAAACTAATAGACTCCCATTTACCGTCAATCAATCCAGTGTCCGGGATAATTTCTATTTTTGACAAAGATTTAATTTTTATTTTGGTATCTTTTACTGAGTTTAAAGTTATTTTAGATGACTGAGTAACCACAATTAGATATTCTCCGTTAGTAGTATAATCATTAGAAACTACTTTAGTAATAGAATCTTGTTCAGACGAAGTAGATTCTTCGTATACTCCTTCCCCGGATTTATATATTCCTTGTATTAAATTTAATAACGCAACCGAGAGCAATTTATAATCTATATTGTCAGGCCTACCTTGACTGTCATATATAACTAATTCTCTATACCCCAATTCATTTAAATCTTCAGCAATCATACCAAAACCAGGGATACCAGTTTCTTTGTAGTTAAAGAAATATGTATTTAAAGTTAGTAATTTGTGATATCTATTCCGCTGTACAGAGCTTAAGTTAGTTTTATACCTTTTAGAGGATGAAGGTCCTCTAACTACATTACCATCATTATCTAACCCTAAATCCATTGGTACAGCAGCCACAGGTAATAACCCTAATTTATTAATTTGCAGTGTACTAGCACTTAAACCGGGTGCTGTAGTCCCACCACTCAAAGGTGGTGTCGGAACCTTACCAATAGATAACACAGGAGTCATGCCGGTTACGCCTGAAAATGTTGATATAGTTACATTACAATTTGCGGATGTAGCGGAATACGGACCGACAACAAAGGTATTTCCCGTTGAACACGCACTACAGGTTACACACCCATCGGCCGCTTGCCATGAAGAATTAATGTCGATATAGGAGTAAAATTCACCAGCTCCACTAATACTTTGACCAACGGTAAGGGCAGACCCCACAGTAAGGTATTGAGCCATATCTGTAGAACCCGAAAATAATACGGTATTAGCTGAATACTGTCTTAATTGTCTACCATAATCTACTTTTGTAAAAAATCCCATATCTATATAACAAATATTGAGCCTGGATTTATTGGTCTATACCCTAATGACTTATTTAGATTCTCAGCCTCTAGAGCTTTTCTCTCTAACATTTTATCATTTCTTAATCTCTCCAACCTAGCCATCAATTCTTCTATTAATTTAGACACCTCATCTTTTGATTCTGTAAGTAAGTCGGAATATTCCATAGTTAATTCAGAATCTGGTGTTTTAAGGTTTCCTTGAAATTTACCTCTAACTCGACCCAACATTTCTTTAGCTTTAGCAAAAAAGTATCTTCTCACCCATGATTGTGCCGGGGGATTTAACTCTGTAAAGGTCATTTCCTCTAAATCAACATCACTAGGTAATAGAATAATATCTTTATTTTTATCTAAACAATCATCTCTATTCGTAGGACCAGAATCATAATACCAATACCAAACTCTTTGTTGATTGGCCATTATATTACCAAAATCAAATCTACCACCAGGTACATTATATAAATGGAGGTATTTTGGACCATGAATTCCTCCCGCACCAGCAGTAATTCTATAAGTTAAATCACCACCAATCATTCTATTCTTTATATTTCTATCTTGCATTCTTAATAGAACATCAAACGCGGGCATTAAAAAATAGGAACCCTGAATACCTATCTGTGCCATTCCAGCACCACCACCCATACCGAATCCACCCCCCATTCCACCGAACGCTCCTAGAAATGGGTCAATAAAAGATTCGTTTAATTCCGCTCTAGAATACCACATAATCTCATTAATTTCTCTACCAGCGGGTATTTGGTATATTTGAGTTCCAGCACTCAGATTTACATAATCTTGTTTAAGTTCATAAGGACCACCAGCTTGTAGTCCCACAATTTTGGAATATGCATAAGTAAATGAGGTTTCAAAATCTAAATCTCTTGTGAGGAAGGCGTTGGTCAAAGATATCACATCCATATCTTGACCATAAAGTGAAGACCATTGATTTTCTATCAACCAATCTTGTACATACTGACCATAATCAAGTATAGCGATTTCTAAAGCAGTATCTAACATTTCATCCTCTAACTCGACTCCTCTTAAGGGAGCACCAAGGAGATGTCTTACTTGTGTAAATAATTTTGTTCTTTTTGCTGGGTCTATAGTTGTTGGCATATTATATCCTTTCTATATAAATACTTGGAAGTTGGCATTAAAAAAAGGTCCTTCCGGACCTTTTAATTTATCTTCTTTTTAACAGGTAGAATTTAGTGATGTTTTCCAGCTCCCTTAAAAGGATTTTTTCTAAAACGTATTTTAGGCCAACGTATAATAAATTTAGGCCATCTTAGTCTAGGCCAAGACAAACTTATACCACGTAATATTCTTTTTTTACGTCTTCTGTTCACCTTATTAAAAGCAGGACAGCTACCCATTCCTGAACAGCCAGCGAAATGCTTACTTCTCGTGAATATATTTCTAACTCCATCTGTTAGGTCTTCCCATCTTTCTTCTAACCAAGAATCTTCATCCTCTGGTACATCAACTATTTCTTCATTTGTTATTTCGTCGTCTACTATCTCTTCAACTCCCTCATCAGCACCTGGAGCATCCTCAACATCTACAACAGCTAAGTCCTCTTCTTCTTGTTCAGTGATAACATTAATTCCGTGTAAGCCTCTAATATAATTTTTTTCCGACTCACTTAAGTTAAATCTATTTCTCATAATAATTTATTTTTTTATTCTTTTATTTATTTATTTATTTATTTACTCAATAGAGCCTTTTTCTATGTCCTTCATTATTCTCCTGAATCTCCTGTCATCTCCAAGGAATCTTAATGCTTTTCCGTACTCATCCCAAAGTACCGTATTTCTAAAACATTTTTTAATTTTATATTCAATCTCTTTTGCATTTTCTGCATCCTTATCAAAACTCTGTTTAAGATGCCACATAAATTCAGTCATGAAATTACCCCCTATATAAGGAGAACGACCTTCTTGAGTATATTCATATCCTTGTATAGTGTTTACACATGCTTTTATTTGTTTTAAATCTTGAGTTTGTTCATATGTAGGTGATTTTGGTCCCCACTGTTCTCGACGGTCTTGTTCATTAACAACTCTTTCAACAATTCTCCTCAAAGTAGACTGATTTAGATTAATAGTTTTATTTTCATTAACACCTTTTAAGGCATTGTACATTTTACCATGACCTTCTGATTTCTCGTTTTTCCTCTCTACCTCCACTTCGTTTTCTTTTTCTTTTTCAGTCATTTCAGTATCCACCATATCCTCGTATATATCCTCTATTTTTCTCGCTGCAGTTTTAATTGTTTTTATATCACTAAAAGATAATGTCTGTTCTCCAGATTTATGACCAACCAATAAAGACTTAAGGTTTTTCAAAGCTTTATAGGCTTTTTTTAATTCAGACTTAATATCTCCTTTAGCTTCAGTTAATATCGTCAACTGTTTTTTAAGTTGTTTTTTTGTAAATTCTTTTTTACTCATGATAAGTGTTTTATTATAAATATAAGGGAAAGTCCGTTTTTACAAACCGTTTAGGATTTCTCCTAAAATATCTTCTTCATTAATATTATCACCCATCACAGTATCTATAATGGATTTCTTTTTATTAACTATTTCATAAATTGTTCTTTCTATAGTATTGTCATAAATAGGGTATATACAAGACACTTTTTTATCTTGACCTATTCTAAATGCACGGTCCTCACACTGAGACATATCTGAAGGTACAAAAGATAAATCATTGAATATAACCACCTCAGCTGCAGTTAACGTAATTCCAACCCCAGCAGCTTTAACATTACCTATAAAAACTTTTACTTTATCGTCATTTTGGAATCGGTCCACACTTTCTTGTCTAGACTCCTTTTTCATGGTACCATTAAGAATAACAGATTCTTTTTTATATTTCTCATGTAAAGTCATTAAAGGTTCGGTAAAATTAGTAAATACAATAACTTTTTTATCTTGTTGTAAACACTGCTCAATAAGTTGTATAGTCTCCTTAACCTTCTCTAACGCGATAATTTGTCTAACCTTCATTAATTTTGAGAGTTGGATAGATAAACCCCTGTTCCTATTCTGTCTTCTCCAGTCCAGATATTCACCCATTTCACTTTCATAAACTTTTGATTTTAATTCCATATGTATCGGGGTTATAATCTTATCCGGTAAATCTAAAACATCCTCCTTTAACCTACGCAAAACCTTATCATTGGTTTTATCCCTTAACTCTTCCAGATTAGTTGCACCGAAAGTCAACCAAATTTTACGATACCCCCTAAAAATTTGTTTACCATCACAGTAACGCCTAACATAATTAATCCAATTATTAGCCACTCTAGAACCAACCAATTTTAATAAATTATAATAATTCATAGGCCTAGAAGTCATAGGGGTACCAGACAACAACCATAATCTATCTATTTTAGTAGTAAGATTGTTAACCAATTTAGTTCTTTGAGCTTTACCATTTGACACATAATGAGCTTCATCTATTATAACCAAATCAAATTTAGAATCTAATATAGTTGTTTTTTTGTCAGAGTCTTTCGGTAAGGAATGAAAGTTTTTCAGAATATCGTAGTTTATAATAATATATTTTCCGTCTTCCCAGTTCTTACCCTCCACAATACCCACAGTATCCTTAGTATAATTTTCTATTTCTCTTCTCCAATTAACTTTTAAAGAAGCAGGACATATAATTAATACCTTTTGAAGATTAAGATTGATAGCAGCCATAATAGCAGAACTAGTTTTACCCAACCCCATATCATCCGCTAAGATATATTTTGTATTAGACACTAATTTTATTATAGCTTTTTTTTGGTGTTCAAAAGGAGGTCTGTGGGAAAAAACTGTAAAATCGACATCAAGGTCTGGAGATTCTCTAGGAACAATTTGATTTTTAGGTACCCAAAAAGAATGAAGTTTTTGAGTTTCTATGATTTTACCCCACACATGATAAGCTTTATCCGTTTCCGCTAAAAGTTTTTCTATCCATATAGATTTAGGTGGTGATTGTAGAAATTTGGTGGACATAAGTTCTTTAGAAAGGTAATCATCTATTTCCATCCACAACCTTACAACTTTAGGTTTATTACTATAATTTTTATTGATATAATCGGACTGAGACCTTGTTAATACAAAAGTTTTACTATTAAGCATATTATTTTTGAGACCTATAATATAGTTATTGGCCCCATCATAATTAGCTAATGAATTTTTAGCTTTAATCTCTGGAGGAAAATTTTCCATATTAAAATATAATAAAAAGAGAAAAGAAAGACAAATTGTATTTATAATAAAAGGGAAACCAATATGGCAAATAAAAAAATACCTATTACACGAATATCTAAATTTTTTGGTTCAGAAGACTTCCAACTAGAACAGGATATAGGAATGGAGTGGTTACATGGTGATATGCATTTCACACTTGTATTATTTAGAGTAGACCAAAGATTATCAGATGTTGATGATGTATACGGTGAATCTGGCCCTGAAGAAATAAGATATAAACCACCAGTAGAGTTTAATGCTTACGTAAGAATAGACACACCCAGTAATAAAAGTTATGGTAGTGGTCTCGTAAATCAGATGGAGCCAGGTAATATGACACTAGGAGTTTATATTAAACATTTAGAAGAATTAGATATAGATATAAATTATGGTGATTATATTGGTTATCCAGAAAAAGAAGATAGGATGAGGTATTATTCGGTTAGTAATGATGGTAGGGTTACGTCGGACATGAAACATACTATAGGTGGGTATAAAGCTTTCTATAGAACTATAATATGTTCTTGGGTTAGTGAAAATGAATTTAAAGGAATATAATGGCATTACCTAAAAAAATAAAAAAAAATTTAAATATAAATCCTGGCCCTATCCAAGAACACTATCCTGATGGGTACAATGGAATAACTACCCCTAATAGAAGAAGGGAGTTAGCCGATTTAATAAATGAAGATGGGACTTATTTACCTAAATCTATTTTACACGCTGATTTAGATAAAGGAATGTTAGAATTTGTCGGAGACCAATTACAGACAACAGTAAGTGGTAAAAAAATAAATTTAATAGATAAGATATTAACCTTACAAAGATGGGCAGAATTTTCTCAAACCTGGAAGTTTGCAAATCAAGATAAAAATGTTGAGTTACCTTTTATAGTTGTTGTAAGAAAACCAGACGTACAATATGGTAGTAATCCCGCTTTAAAATATAATATACCCGATAGAAAACAATTTCATTATGCAAAAGTACCAACATGGGACGGCAACAGAAAAGGATATGATGTATATACAATACCACAACCAGTACCTGTAGATATCACCTATAATGTTAAAATTGTGTGCAATAGAATGAGAGAGTTAAATCAATTTAATAGGGTGGTACTTCAGAAATTTACCTCTAGACAAGCTTATACATTTGTTAAAGGACATTATATACCTATAGTTATGGATTCTATTGGGGACGAAAGTCAAATAGATACCGAAGACAGGAGATACTACCAACAAGACTATCAGTTTCAGATGCAGGGATTTTTACTAGACGAAGAAGAATTTGAAGTTAAGCCAGCAATATCTAGAAGTTTAGTGATGTTTGGGTTTGATAATAAGAATAGAGAGAAGGAACCTAGAACCTTAGGTAAGGAAGTTATAGATAAAGTTAGTAATAGATTAGAGTTTGGGGCTACACAATTAACTTTGAATGTGACATATAAATATAAAACTAATATAACTATAACAAGAACCAAGAATATTGGAAACACAACATTTCAAATAGACGGAATAACACTTAAAGAACCAATATTAGTTAATCCCGGGGATATTTTGGTTATAACTATAACTAAGCCCGCGGCAGGCAAACCATCAACGTTAACATTAACTGAAGTACTAGTAAGGTAGTTATTCCCCATAGATATCTTTAACAGCCTTACACTTTTCTTTTATAAGGAGTTCAACAAAGGCAAACATCTTCAGGCCTTTCTTATTGCAATATTTTTTAAGTAATAAGTGGGTTTCCGTACTTATTTTTAAGTTTTTGCTTTTTTGTTTTTTGTCTTGTGGTGGCATTAGATGGGGTATTTTTAATATAATTATTATATAGTATGAAAAAAGTATGAAAAATTACCTACACAACACCAAATATAGTGTTTTATACCATAACTTTTGATATTAGGGATTATATTTATAATAAAAGTAAATAAAACATTTTAAAAATTATAAAACATGGCAGACGGTAATAAAGTATTTGTTTCTCCAGGTGTATATACATCTGAGAAAGATTTAACATTTGTAGCACAGAGCGTTGGTGTTACCACACTAGGTTTAGTTGGAGAGACCTTAAAAGGTCCAGCTTTCGAACCAATATTTATACAATCATATGATGATTTCACAACTAGATTCGGTGGAACATCACCAATAAAATATGTAGACTCACAAATACCAAAATATGAGTTAGGATATATCGCAAAATCATATCTTAGTCAATCTAACCAATTGTTTGTTACAAGAGTATTAGGATTAAGTGGTTATGATGCAGGACCGTCATGGTCTGTACAAACTATAGGTAGTCTTGACCCATCTTCGTTTAGTGCGGCTACTACCGCGTATACATCGGGTGCTACGTCTTTACCATTTTACATTCCTTTAACTGGGTCAAATGTAACAATTGGTAGTGAGATGTTCTCAAATGCAGCTTTAAGTACTGATTTTATTAGTACTTTACCAAGTTCTATAAAAGCTCATTTCGGAAATGGTAACGCAACAAATCCTTTACAAGACTGGGAAGAAACAATTTATTTAACTAACGGGACTTCAACAACATTAAAAGCCGACCTACTTGCATGGGCTAAAGCAATTTATGGTATAGCGAGTGATTTAGGTGACGCTGATGTTGGTGACGCAGCATCTGCTCCATACTCAAGTTGTTCAGGGTCAAACCCAGATTACTTAGTTTCCGCTACTACGCCATTTTACGGGGGAGCAATCTATCAATACGGGGTTATTCCTACTGACTATACTAATTTAGCTACAGCAACAACTACCAATTCACTATCCGCGACAAGTTCAACCACGATTTATAATAGATTAGGAGTAGATAGTAATACAGCATTAGAAGGACCTCTTGATTATGAAAATGATGCATGGTATTACGGGTTATTCGACTACACTGGTGACACTACATGTTGTAGTGGAACCACATATAGTGGAGTGTCATATCAGTTATACGCGACTACAGCAAATACAGGGGCATGTCAGATGATATCTACTGGTAGTACAACTATTGGTGGTACAGCATTTACTGTATTCTCAGGATATTGTGCTGTAGATTATGTAGATTGGGGTGGTGTACAACCATATACAGATTATGATGGTATGGTAGTATTAACATTTAGGTCTAGAGGATTAAGTACTAAAGCGAGTGGAGGACCAGTTTACGAAATAACAGCAAATACTGTTACTTTTGATTGTTCAGGAGGAACATACTATAAAGTATTAGAAGACCCTTTCGCGTCATTTGGAATTAACGCGAGAACGGCAGAAGGAAAAGACTACACCTTCAAAACATCAATGAGTGTAACATCTACAGATTACGCGTCTAGTGTATTCGGTGTAACACCTTTTGATAAGAAGGCAATAGATGTTCCGTTATTTGTTGAAGAATCTTACCCTACTTTATTAAAAGATAGTTGGAGAAAAGGTAAAGTTAGAGGACTACAATGTTGTTTAACTTATTTGCCATCAGCGAGAGCAACAACAAACACAGGTACAATCGCTTGGAATATGCATGAGTGGTTAACACCGGAAACACCATATGTGGTATCCGAACTACAAGGTTCCGACGTATTTAGACTATTTAAGTTTGTCTCCATTTCTGATGGAACTACAGCTAATAGAGAATATAAAGTATCATTAATAAACTTATCTTTTGAAAGAGCTGAATTTGATGTGATAGTGAGAGATTTTTATGATACTGACGCAAACCCAGTAGTTCTAGAAAAATACACTAGATGTAGTCTAGACCCAACTAAAGTGTCTTTTATAGGTAGAAAAATAGGTACATCAACAGGTGAATTTGAATTAAAATCTAAATATACTATGTTATTTTTAGGTGAAGGTGTTCTTGACGGGACATTTGCTACTTCATTACCTTGTGGGTTTGAAGGATATAGATTTAGAAGTTACGGAAATTGTCCTATAAATCCACGTTTAGTATATAAAACTAAATATTATACACCGGGTGAAGTTGTGTATGACCCACCATTTGGTACGGGTACTGTTAATAACGCTACTGTTAGTGGTGGTGATAAAATAAGTAAAGTTTATCTAGGTATTTCTGATACTATGGGTGCAGGATACGACCCATCATTCTTTGACCATAAAGGGTACGTAGTACCATCAAACGTATGTACAGCAACTGCAGGTGGAGAATGGAGTGTAATTACACAAGGATTCCACATGGATTCAGGAGCAACAGTAGTAGTTGGTGGTTCTGGTACTTATGTAAGTTGGTCAGGAACAACACTTGCTGGTAAATCAGTATTTGAATGTGGTGTAACCTCATTTAGAACAGAACCAACACTAAGTACTGACCCATATAAGAAATTAAGAGCACGTAAATTTACATTGGCACCACATGGAGGATTTGACGGTTGGGACATTTACAGAAAAACTAGAAGTAATACTGATGATTATAGAATGGGATTAACTGGGTTCCTAAACGGAGCATGTGTTAGCACAGAATTCGCAAATGCTACAGGAAGTGGAACATTCAAAAAATTAAATACTAATGAAGCAAATACTGATTATTTCGCTTATTTAAGAGGTATAAACGAATTCTCTAACCCAGAAGCTATAGATATTAATGTATTTGCAACTCCAGGTATAGATTATGTAGATAATTTGGGATTAGTAAATGAAGCAATAGATATGGTTGAAACTGATAGAGCAGATTCACTATATATTACAACCACACCAGATTATAATATGTTCGTAGCGGATACTACAGACACAGCTAATCAAATTTCACCAGAAGAAGCTGTGGATAATGTAGAAGACTCTTTAATAGATTCTAATTATACAGCTACCTACTATCCTTGGATACAGGTGAGAGATACGGCTAATAATAAACAAATATACATCCCACCAACATCAGAAGTAATGAGAAATATCGCGTTAACTGATAACATCTCCTTCCCTTGGTTTGCTTCCGCTGGTTACACAAGAGGACTAGTCGATGCTACAAAAGCAAGAAAGAAACTTACTTTAGATGAAAGAGACACACTATATGTTGGAAGATTAAATCCAATCGCTACATTCAGTGATACAGGACCGATTATTTGGGGTAATAAAACATTACAAGTTAGAGAATCAGCTTTGGATAGAATTAATGTTAGAAGATTATTATTGCAAACTAGAAAGTTAATTTCTGCTGTCGCGGTTAGATTAATTTTCGAACAAAATGATGAAATAGTAAGACAACAATTCTTAGACCTGGTAAACCCTATATTAGATTCTATTAGAAGAGATAGAGGGCTAACAGACTTTAGAGTGGTACTTTCTAATGACCCAGAAGAAATAGACAGAAATGAAATGAATGGTAAAATCTACATTAAACCTACCAGAGCATTAGAATACATCTTTGTTGAATTCTTAATAACACCTACTGGAGCTTCTTTTGAAGACATATAGTATTTATAACAATAAAGTAATATGAAATTTAATAAAAAAATATTAACGGAAAGTTTAAGTCAACCATCTTCAGGGAAAAAAGTATTCACAGAAGGTAAAAAACAAAATATCATTGTTAGTGAAGAACAATTAGATAGATTGCTTTTTAGAATACATGAGTCTACTGAAAAAGACATAACTAATATAATAACTGAAACATTTAAAATTATTCGTCACGCTATTATTAATGAAAAGTTAGATTTAAGTATTCAGAACTACACTAATAATATAATCTCTGAATCCCAAGATGAGTGGAGAGGGCATAACCCAGGAGTTTCTGCTGCTTCAGGAATAGAAAACATTATAAATTCTATTCATAAAGCATATGAGATGATTAAAGATAGTGATACTAGAAAGAAAATCGCTAACTCTATCACTAAATTAGGTAATTTTATGACAATCACAGCAGATGCAATAGGAGCGGGTAGAGACCAAAGAGCCCCAAGACCAACGGATTCATTAAGAGACCCACTTCCTTATCCAGAATTAGAAGAAGGTGAAGTTAAAGAAGATTCTGGTCATGATGAGGCTATGAATTATGGTAGAGACGAAGGTCATGACGACAAAGAACTTTATGATTTAAAACATGATGGTGGGAGTGAATACCACATAGATGATTTAGAAGATGATATGCATTATGACCACATTCATGATTCCGAAAAAGAAAAAGAAAATCTTATAAAGGAGGATATTGAAAAAATGAAAGAAGTGATTAACCCAATATCTAGAATAGTATAGGTAAATTTTTAGTCTTCAGGTAGTAATTTTCCACCATTAAGTAAAACTAATAGAGCTATAGAAGGAGCTAGAATAGGTGCTTTAAGCACGTGAGTTAAAATATAAAAGGTATACCACCCATTAGTAGGAGATTCATTACGTTTATTCTCGAACTTAACATAAGACTTACGTATTTCTTTTTCATTAATAATTAAAAATCCGCCCATTAATATTAGTGAGATAATTAGATATGTGATAATAGTTTGTGTCATAATTTTTATTTTTTTTTGGTTAAACTTCTATATTAATATATACGATTTTAATTCATTATAGTTACAAAATTAATTAATAAAACCAACAAAACCGTAGTATTCGTCGATAAACGTCATATCTTGTAGGCTAAATATTATAGTACCATCTTTTTTTATAAATAAGAAACCATAATTCCCGTTATAATAATCATATAAATTATAAGTGGTACCATATAAACTATCTTCTTTTATAGTTGTTATTTCTAAACCCAGAGTCATTGAACCCTCAGGGGACATTCTATTTACTTCTACGGTATTTTCTAAGGTATCTACAGTCACAGTATTAGAAGAGTTGGAGATACTGTTAACCACCATATCTTTCATCAAAGCCACTTTAAATTCGTCAGTGAAATTATCTATATGGAGTGTCATGTTATAAGTTGTGTCTTTAAGTGTGAAAGTCTGAGAACTAACAAATAAAGGTATTAATAATAATAACAAGATAAAATTTTTCATGTTAATTTATTTTTTTAAAAGTTAATATAGAATAGTAACGATAATCATAATCGTTAATTTGTTGATAAGCTTCCTGAACAATCAGGTTAATTATTTTATTATCATAATCAATGTGTTTTATGGTTATAGGTCTAGACGAACCACCTAGAAGTAATTGTGGGCCGACAATAGGTTCAATAACCGTTAAATAGGACTCACTTACATTTAAACCATAAGGAACCAAAGTGTCGTAGCCTAAAGTAAACTCTCCAACACCCGGAATACTACTAGGAAAATCAAAAGTCCAAATTGTTTCATACCTAATAATAGATTCAAAATCATACATAGGAGACCCATATCTTAAACTACTGGTAGGACCACTACTAAAGTGAAATTGAGTTGAAGAAGTATTCAAGTCTAAATTTTCCATAACCATTTTACCACTCATTAATAACCAATCACCATCTAAAAATTCAATTTCTATAATAGATGTAGTATCTTGGGTAGTAGGATACTCTACATTACAATCTATTAGTGGGTAGTTCTTTTCACAAGAACAACACAGGAATACCAATAAGAGATATAATAATTTTTTCATACTACAAAGATAAGTAAAATAAATGAATAATCCAAATTAATTTGTATTTATATTATATGTCAAATAATATACTCATAACATCCAAACAACTTAAAAGTGTAAGTTCTTTAATCCAAGAGGAATATTCTAGTACACCTCCTATTAGAGCTTATTCTTTTGATTGGGACGATAATATCATTAATATGCCTACTAAAATAAAAATGTTAAGGAAAACTGATTCGGGGTGGGAAAAAATTAATGTTAGTACTAAAGAATTTGCTCTACTTAGAGGTGATGAAAATTATAAATTAGATGAGGGTGCATTCGATAATTTCATAAACGAAGAATCTTTTTTAACAGACTTAGAGGAAGCACTACAAAATAATTCTTTCGCTCCATCCTTCAATAAATTTAAAGAAGCTTTAATTTACGCGAACCCAATCTCTATAATAACAGCGCGTGGACATAACCCAGCAGTACTACGAAAAGGTATGGATTTAGTTATTTCATACACCTTTAGTGAAGAAGAATTAGCAAAAATGATAGACAACATACAACAAAATTTACCCGAATTAGATGGGGAAGAGGTAGATACAATTTTAAAAACTTATTTAGATAGTCACGATTATCACCCAGTAACTTCAGAATTTTTTACTGATAAGTTTGGTTTAGGGGACGACTCATCAGTTTTAAATCCCGAAGAAAATAAGAAAATCGCGTTAAGGGACTACGTAACCAAGATTGTTACAGGGGCAAAACAAATAGTGGATTCAGACCTTAATAAGCTCTCTATAGGGTTTAGTGATGATGATTTAGGTAATATTAACGCAATAAAAGACTTCATAGAACACGTTTTACAACATGAATTTCCTAATGTTAATTTTGTGGTATACGACACTTCTGAAGGGGGGATGAATAAAATAGTACTAAAACAACTAAATTAAAATATTTTTTTCATTACCGATATATTTATAGATATAATAAAAAAGTAAAAACAAAAATTAAAAGATATGGCCGATTTATTAATGAAAATGCCGATACCGTATGAACCGAAAAGAAAGAATAGGTTTATCTTAAGATTCGATTCTTCTCTAGGTATCAATGAATGGTATGTAGAAAGTACATCTAGACCACAAATAACAATAAATTCAGTAGAGGTTCCATTTTTAAATACATCTACTTATGTAGCTGGTAGATTTACTTGGGGGACTATAAGTGTGACGTTCAGAGACCCAATCGGTCCTTCAGCAGCACAAGCATTAATGGAGTGGGTGAGACTACATTCAGAATCCGTAACAGGTAGAATGGGTTATGCAGCTGGATACAAAAAGAATATAGATTTAGAAATGTTAGACCCAACAGGGGTTGTAGTAGAGAAATGGATTTTACAAGGAACATTCTTATCTGATGTTAATTTTGATAGTTTAGGGTATAGTGATGATGGTTTAGCAACAATCTCAGCAACTCTTCGTCCAGACAGATGTATTTTAGTTTATTAAAGTCAATTTAAATATTATATTAAATCCTACTTCTTAGTAGGATTTTTTTTGATATATAGGTAATATAAACTCTTTACTTTAATGCTATAAATAATAATGCTTAATTATACAAAAAATATAAAGCTATATATTTACAATTATAATATAAGTATTAAATTATTAAATGATGCAAAACACAAACGACCAACAAACAGAATCAATTTTACCATATGACGTGGTACAATTACCTTCACAAGGAATTTTTTATCCTAACAATAAAAACTCAGTAAAGGTGACATATTTAAATGCCTCTGACGAAAATTTATTAGCTTCCCAAGCAACACGAAAAGGGAATTTAATAGATATACTCATCTCTAAAAAAATGTTAGATAAAGATATAACTGTGGAAAATATGGCTGACTGTGATAAAGAAGCTATATTGGTATTTTTAAGAAATACAGCTTTTGGGTCACAATATGAGGTTAAAATGGCCGACCCAAAAACCAACCAAGATTTTACCACAACTATTGACTTATCGGTTTTAAAAACCAGAGATATAAATGTAGAACTTGATGAAAATAATGAATTTGATTTTGTCCTAGAACAATCTAAGAAAAAAGTAAAACTAACTTTTCTATCACCAGAAGACGAAAAATATCTTCAAGGAGTTGATGAACAATATAAAGACCAACCAATTAATCCGTTCATGACAAAACAACTAGAAAGAATGATTAAAGAAATTGATGGAATACGAGATAAGATGACATTAGCACAAGTGATTCAAACAATGCCCATCAAAGATTCTCAATCCATTAGAAAAATAGTGAGAGAAAATACACCTAATTTAGACCTTTTAATACCTGTGCAATCACCATCCAACGAAACTCTTAATGTCCGAGTTACTTTGGGTGTTGAGTTTTTTCGTCCTTTCTACGGGCTATAGGAATGCCCTTTTGCAAGAGTTTTACTACTTAATGAAACACCTCCATATTCCATGGTCCGACCTCTTACGTATGCCCACCTTTGAACGTAGATTTTATATTAATAGTTTAGTGGAGGAGTTCGATAAAAAGAAAGAAGCTTACGAACAATCAAAAAACAAAAGGAAACAGTCATATTAACTATTTATAGTTAAATGAAAAACTATGTTGAACTTTCTTAAACAATTATTTATTGAAAGACTTTTATCTGGTGCAAAACCTTATTTTGCATCTCATCCTGAATTAGGGGTCCCTATTGGGATTTTTAACTATAAAGATGAACCCACCAGACAATCCCGTATAAACTCTATTAAAAAGATAGGTAAAGACGGTAACCCAACATCATCACAACTCGCTAAATTATTAGGTATTGACAACCCTATACCATCATTTGTTCTCGACCCTGACGAAAAGAAAGAGGTTGAAAAAATGATTAAGGAAGCTTATAACAAAGGTGTTCAAGACGGTAAAAACAAAGGATATTCTGGGGGTGTTTGGGATGTAGGTGATTTAGGGATTTTTGAAGAAGCTACAAAAGAAAGAGTATCTAGAGAAAGAATCACCGTTTCTGAATTAAACAAAATGTCAGAGCTTTTACTTGGTGGTGCTCTCGATACTAGTAAGATAAAGGAGAATATGGGCTTCATTTTAGATATGGTAGCTTTAGAAGACACTTTAAGGGTAGAAATATCTAAATCACTAGGTATGACTAACGCACAATTGTTTGATACAATTGATGAATTAAATGAAGCCGGAAAATCTTCCTATAAGTGGGGGATAACAGTAGACGAACTATTCCAAACATTCAAAGCAATATCAATTGAGATTGGAAGAAATCTAAGAATCCCTCCAGAAGTAACAGAAAGAGTTACTTTATTAACAAAAACACTCGAAGGTTTTGATGGAGCTGCTTTTGCAGATGCTTTTGATAGGGTAGGGTTTAGTTTAAAAGATGCAATAGGTGGGGTAGACGACACTAACAATGCGATGTCAGACGTACTATCAACAGGTAGACAAATGGGGGTTGTTATGGAAACGTTTTTAAAGAATGTATCTAGTGAAATAAAATTAATTAACACATACCAATTTGAAGGGGGTGTAGAAGGATTATCCCGAATGGTAGCAAGAGCCCAACGATTAGGTGTATCAATGGCAGATGTAACAGGGTTGGCAGAAAATCTATTAGACCCAGAAGGAGCAATAGAATTTGCAGCTAAAATGCAAGTAATTGGTGGGGCAGCTAGTGATTTAACCGACCCATTTAAATTAATGTACATGGCTAGTAATGACCTAGAAGGCTTACAAAAAGCTATTATTGATACTGCATCTGAAGCAGCAACTTTTGATGAAGTAAAAAATAAATTTGTTATATCCCCAGCAACACAAAGACAATTAAGGGACCAAGCTACAGCAATGGGTATGAACTACCAAGATTTAGCAGATGCTGCTACAAAAGCGGCAAGGGAATCAGCTGTTCTATCACAAATGGAATTTACAGAAGGTATAAGTCCAGAAGATAAAGAATTAATAGCGTCCATGGCTCAAATAGGTAAAGGTGGGGCAGCCGAAGTTAAAATACCGGGAATTGATGAGTTAGTTAGTGTAGAGGATGTAACCGAAGAACAACTAGAACTTTTAAGAAAAGAAGGCCAAACTGACTCAGACATTTATAAACAACAATTAACAGTGGCAGAAAAAGCCAATCAATATCTAGCTTTAATGGACACTAGTATGAGATTTATGGTTAAAGAACTGGGGGGTGACTCAAGAGCCGCACTAGAAGGAGCTTTTTCACAAACAGCAGCCGGGAAACTTAATTTACTTACAGAAGAACAAATAGAAACGTTAATGGGTGGTGATGAAGAAAAAATAGCTAAGTTAATAGGTAACTTATCGGGGTCATTAACAAAAGAAGCTTTTGGTTTGGTACAAGATGCAGCTAAAGGTTTAAACATAGAAAACGCTCACCTAATGGAACTACCACCCGCAAATGATTTTATTTTAAGACCTGGGATGGATGAACCTCTGAGATTTAATAAAGATGATTTAGTGATTGGAGGAACTGACTTAGAAGGTGCCCTACAAGGAGGTATGAGTGGGAGTAAAGACCTATTAAGTGAAGTAAGTAATATAACAAATAGTATTTCCACCCAAACTATAAATTCTGGGGTAAAAGAACATAAGATTACTGGTGAATTAACAATAAGAGATGGAGCGGGAGGAACCAGTACGGTAACCGCTGAAGAAGTAGCTCGAGCGTTTAATAGAAATAGTGCAGCAAGAAAAGACTTTTTAATGATGTTACAATCATAAAAAATATTTTTATAATCTATTTATTAATAAATAAAATTATATGTCCGTAGGAAAAAATATAGAAGGAGTACAAGCATTTGGAATGATGGGTCCTTATAAACCTAGTGTTGGGTCAACTGAGAGACTAAGACAATTTTTATTAAGTAGAAATTTAAAAAGTTCTTACCTAGCAGATGGAAATCCAATACCACCAGCATGGGGAATACAACCTCCTGGAGGACAAAAACTAAATCAATTCTACGAAATATCGGTAAAAGACCAACCTACAGTAGAAGAAACCGGAGTAACACCACAAAGAAATTTATTCCTAGATAATAAATATGGACCAATGGGTGGGTATAAAGACGTACAATTAATTGATGTCGATAAAGTACTACCCAGAACAGGACAAGGTTATGTAGCACCAAATAGTAGGACACCCCAATCTTTTGTATCATCAGAATACACCCCAGCCGAAATATTAGAAACAGTTAATATAACTAATAATATGATTAACACTATGAATTCTAAAATTTTAGATGATAGTGCGTTAATGAATGCATCTAGCGGTTGGTTAAGAAGAAATTTAGGCGACCTACAAACACAATATTTAAAACAAACAACTGACGGAACACAAGGTAATTGGATGTATGATATTAGCACATCTCCCGGAAAAAAAGAATTAGACGGAACAGATTTTATGGCAAGAATAAGTAATTTATATTATGGAGAATCTACATTACCAGGGAGTTACTTCAATGATGTTTTTGTACCTAATATAAACGGGTTAGTAGCAAACGGGATAAGTAAAGGTAGTGAAACAGAGGTAGACTTCCAAGCTACAGCTAGTGCTCTTATAAGTGAAATAACTGGTGGTGACGCCATACCTAAAACATTAATTGCGTATCCTTCACCAAGTGATTCTTTTATAGAACATATGGGTGAAAAACAACAATCTGCCTTATTTGAAAATTTAAAATTTAATATATTTAGACCTGACTATAGTAGAGTACAATTACCTATGGGTCTTGAAGCGGTGAAACCTTATTATTATGTCGGCTCCAAAAATGCAGAACCAACTATGTTACAAAGTCCTATAGGAGCAGTACCACAAGATGAGTTTGGTAGAAATGTAGGTGCATTAGTTTATGGTCCTTCTACATTAGCAAAAGAATTAGAAACAGTTAACGGAACTTCATTATGGCAATTTTATAAATTTGGAATGTCTGGTGAAGCATATGGTGATGGTGGTAATTTAGACGGTGGGTGGACTTGGTTTGGGACCACATCGTTTGCTTCATTAAACGCACCACCCGGATTATTATTAAGTAGGTCCCATACAAAACCAAAAAGAAAGGGTGGGTTATTAGACCAAACACAAAAATTAATTGATTCAGCACCATTAATGGGTGGAGCAAAAAGAAAACACGCAGGTCACGCAATCGACCAAACATCTAAAGTATTCAATGACGGGTACAAGAACATATCTAAAGGTTCTGGAGCAAGAAATGTATCTGAAGGGTGGTTAGGTGGTACACAAGTAAATGAATTTTGTAGGACGTGGACTAAAGACAATCCATATTATAAGTACAAAAATATGATTAGACATAAAGGTAATCATTTAGGAAAAACACATTCGGTTTTAACTAACACTTATAATTTAAATATAGCTCCAGTAATGGGAGAAAACGTAGATACTAATGTAGACCAGAAAAATGTAAAAAAATATATGTTTTCTATTGAAAATCTTGCTTGGAGAGGAACATCTGAACTATTAAAATTACCTTTATCAGAAAGAGGACCAAATGGAGGAAGGATAATGTGGTTCCCACCTTACGATATCCAAGTAGGTGATACCAATTCAGCTCAATGGAACTCGGTAAACTTCTTAGGCAGACCAGAACCAGTTTATACCTATAATTACACTGAAAGAATTGGTACCTTAAGTTGGAAAATGGTGGTAGACCATCCATCGATTTTAAATGAAATTGCACAAAATACATTAAAAAATGTACCAGATACAAGAGCGGACGAGGTACTACATTCATTTTTTGCTGGATGTAAAGAGTATGATATATATGAACTTGCAAGTAAATTTCCTAATGTTTCTTTAGATGATTTAATAACAGCACAAAATGATGTTACCGACCAATACAATGCAGATGCATCACAAACAGTAAATGACAATGCTAATATTACACCACCCAACCCAGTAGACCAAGACGGAGGTTCAACAACTATTAATCTAGGAGAAAATACAGATGGGAGTTCCACTACAATTGATTTGAATGAGGAAGGTATAACAAGTACCGGGAATACAGAGACTAACGATTTACCTGATAATAGTACCTTAAGTACCAGTAATTTTTGGGCTGACAACCCACAAGAAAACCTGTCAGAGGACGAACAAGCAATTCAAAATTCTAAGGCAAGTGAGACACCAACAAAACATCTAGACACAACTAAAATTTTAGCAAGACTACTAGGTGAAGAAAATTATTTTAACGCGTTGAAAGAGGAAGACGAATTTGTATATAACGCATTAAAAAGAGAGTTACAAAATTTCCACCCATCTTTTCATTCAACAACACCAGAAGGACTGAACACTCGACTAACATTTTTGCTACAATGTACTAGACCAGGTAATACCATACCAACAGTAACAGAAGATGGTAAGAAAATAGTGGACGCGGATAACACAGCATTTGGGGCACCACCTATATGTGTTCTAAGAATAGGTGATTTTTATCATACCAAGATAGCTATAGATTCGGTTAGTTTTAGTTACGACCCATTAGTATTAGATATGAATCCTGAAGGAATAGGATTACAGCCTATGATAGCGGGAGTTAGTATGAACTTTAAATTTATTGGTGGTCAAGGACTTAAAGAACCAGTATCTAGACTACAAAATGCATTATCATTTAACTATTTTGGTAATACAGAAATGTATGATAATAGAGCATTCCAGACTGAAGGTACTAAATTGATGGATAATGAACAAGAAGTAATAACCACTTTAGAGGCGGAAAAAGCAGCAGCAGAAGATGCAGCCGCTAAAGCCGCAGAAGAATTGGCCAAACAACAAGAGGGTGGAACCCCATCAGGAGAACAAGACACACCGTTTTGGCAATTTTGGAATAACTCAACAGGATAAATAAAGTATGGCACAAGAATTAAATTATAAAAACACATTAAATTTATTTGTAGACAGAGCAAATAGCTATACCACTGATGTTAAAAAACGAACAGAGGATATGTACACCCAACACAGTATGGGACTGGTAGAAGAATTTATGTATACAAGAAATTTTTCATACGGTACATTAGGAACATTAAGTGGTGGAAATTTAGTGGGCATACCTAGAGATATAATCGATAGAATTTCAAGTTACTACACCACATTAAAAAGTAATATTAGTGCAGAGACAACTACAATTCAAACTAAGTTAAATGAATGTAATCCTACAGAAGAAGAAAAAGACTATATCCAAAATTTATTATCCCAAACACTAGAAGACCAATTTAATAACATAATAGATAAAGTAATGGGGGATATTAATAGTTATCGAAACTTACAAAAAGATTTAAGTAATGTTATAGACATTCTTAATTTTATAACTAATGATAGTTATGACGGTCAATATATAAATGCGGGAGGAGGTAGAGTAGTTGCCTTTCAGTTAACAGGGACCACAGCATTAACTCTATTGTCAACCAGTTATAACACTAGCAATAGTTATGTTAATTCTTTTATACAAACTTACATAAATAATAATTTTGCAAAGACCTATACATTAGGAAATGAATATTTATTCTTTAATAGTAGGATGTGTACAAAGGATAGTAAAACATTTATTTTTGATAAGAATTATACAAAAGAGTTAGATATTTTAACACGTAATAGACAAAGTGATTTATATAATAATCTATTTAAAGTAGACAAAAAAGGTATAAACGGTTTAAGGTACGGCACAACTTTAGAATTTAAACCTAAGATAAATGTAATTTTAAAGAGTTGGTTAGACTACGATTGTGGTTTATATAACAATAGAATAAAAGAAGGGTTATTAAAAGGGTATGAAATACTAAATAATAGACTTAACAATTATTATACAGACTACAAAGTAGGTTATGTAATAAACAGTGGAAACACAGCACAAAATTTAGTTAGAAGTAGGTTGGTAAGTAGAAATAGTGGAATGGCAGACACTACATTTAATTATAAATTGATGCAACAACTTTATATTAGTTAAAAATATGGCATATTATAATAGATATAATGAATTTGTAGTAAACGGAGATTACATAATGGTACCAAACATAAAGCTAACTCCTAAGGTAAGTGATAGAAAAATAGTTTATAAAATAGGTAAAAGTAGATTAGATAAATTATCACAACAATTTTATGACACCCCATACTATGGGTGGTTAATAATGTTAGCAAACCCATCATATGGAGGTCAAGAGTGGAATATCCCTGATGATACACTAATAATAGTACCATTTCCATTAATGGAGTCACTAGAGGAGTATAAAACAAAATTAGATAAGCACTTCCTCTATTATGGCAAATAATTTAAATTCCGGAGACATTCTAACATATCAGGTGGGTAACAATGTAATGATTGTGGACCCAAACTTTGTTATTGACCCAGCTACATCTAGAGTTGCTGAGAGATTAGTAAACCATGAAGATTTAGTTATGTACGCTAATTTAACTGCAAAAATTTCTCCTAGGAGTAAAGTTATTGTTGGTCAAGGTAATGACTCGGAAGTTGATGTTGAGATTTTTAAAGGGACATTAAATTTTTTAAAACCAGAAGGCAAAGATTCTATGGACTCTGATTGGACAGACGCATTCACAAATACCGAGATGAACAAACAAGTAGTTGGTCCCGGAAAAGGTGATGGAATAAGTAGAAGAATTGAGAACCAATCAGATTTCCAAGGATTTGGAATTACGTCTATAGATATAAAGATTAATGCTTCTTATAGACCTACAGTCACTATAAATTTTACGGATGTCAGAGGAAAAACTCTATTTGAACAATCAAAAACAAACACACCCTATACCGCGTTTTTTCATTTGCCCTACCCTATATTCTTCTTAACATTAAAGGGATATTACGGTAAAGCCGTAAAATTCCAATTAATGCTAGAAAGTTTTGTGTCTAGATTTGACCCTAGTAGTGGTGACTACTTAGTTACATGTCAATTTATAGGAAATCATGTAGCCTTATTAAGGGATATTAATATGCATCAAGCGATGACAGCTCCTTATATGTTTCCAAATAGAGTAGACGCGACAACTGGTGAGGTAACATCCACAAAAGGAAGACAAATAACTACTGAAGTTTTTAATATATACAGAAAGAAAGGACTAATCGCTGATGATTTTCCGGACTATACAATACTAGAATTAGTTGAAAAAATCAAAGGAATTGACAATGATATGTCACAAGTATTTGGTAAAGCCAACTTATCATTAACTACAGATAAATTAGAATTTAAAGCGGCACTAACAGGTTTTAAGAAAGCAGTATTGGGAACTGATGGATGGTCAGAAACTTATTTAGACGAAGGGGAACGTAAAACTATAAAAGTACAAGTTGATGATAAGAATTCTACATCTGGAAAAACTGCTTCAGTTAGTGTGTGGCCTCTAAAAGGAGCAACTACAGCAAACGCGTCAGTCGCAGACAACTCAAACCCAAACGCTTTAAAAGAATTAGAGGAAAAAGCTCAAACAGCTTTAGAGGCTATCGTAAGTAAGTATACTAGGTTATTAATTAGTAACCCAACATTCGGCCCAAACGCCCAAGTACCACCAGAACAAAAAGGTAAATATTCTGTCACAAGTTTACTTTTAAAAGAGGGATTTAGTATTTACAAAAAATCTAAAATAAAAGGAACGGTTAAAATGGGGACTATAACTACCACGTTAAAACCAGAATTCGAACCATGGTTTTGTTTTGACGGTGCGTATGAAAGCGGTAAATTTTTAGCTGTATGGAGAGAAACAGACAGGAAATTTGAAACACAAGCTGAAATTATGTCATCAGATGTAAGTGAAGTATTAAATACAAGGTTAAAAGATGTTATAGGGTTTAAACCAACAATTAGAAATGTTTTTGCTATTATATTAGGGGGAGCGGACACTTTCTTAAGGATGTTAGATACAGTACATACAGAAGCTATGGACGTAAGTAATAACGAAAAGAGAATAGACGCAGCTAAAGGGTCTAACGATGTAAGTCCAGACGCAGATACAAAGGTTGGGTCAGTACCCACACTAGGAAATGTCTACCCATGGCCCAAATATTATATAAGTAAACAAACAGAAAATGGTGAAACTAAATACGAATTAACATATCCGGGAGATAAAGATATTATTGATATAACAGGAGCAAAAGATAAAATAATATGGCCTGAAGTAGACTTTGTAGAAGAATATTGTAAGACAGCAAATTATAAATACACCAAATTCCAACCACCAGTAGGTAACGCTGGGGTGAATAAATCATTTACACCTATAGATGTTAAAGATTGGCCACCAGAAATTACACCATATAGTTCATTAGACGATGTTGACGTTTGGTTTGAAATACTAGATAGAGCATTTGAATTTATTGCTTTAGGGAGTGTAAAGACTAGATATATGGGGTCCAGTATACAAACACAACCAGCAATCGACGAAATATCCACCTATGACGCTAGTAACTTATATGATAGTATTAAAGGTTCACCATCGGCTAAAAATGTATTTAAAGATTTAGGTACCGGTGTCTCTGGAAAAACCACCGACAATGGATATGAGTCCATAATGTCAATTCTATCCCAAAGTGACCCCGATAGATGGTTGATATATGCTTTTTTCGGAACCGTTACTCCCGATACAGGTAGACCATCCAGATTATTAATAGAACCTCAACCATACACCGTTAAAGGAAGAGACTTTACAGAAAGTTTTAAATGTATTGAAAATAATAAAGTTGATAGTTTTTTTGATTTAATACCCACAATAAGAGGTAGTTGGTTGACAAATAATTATGCGGGAACCAATACCATGGGAGGAACCTCACCTGAATTTCATAATATAGTACAAAATTTAGAGTATGATATTCAATATACAAATGTATTAACAGAAAAAGAAGAAACTAAGTATTTTACAGATTTTGTTTACGCTAATGACGTGGAATCTCACGATTACAATGTACAAGCAAAAAATAATAGAAACTACACCGGTCTAAATAATATTCACAAGGTAAATAAGTTCTATAAAGAAGCCGCTCTCAAACCTATAGTAACAGAAGGAGAGTTATTTCCAACAGCCACTACTGCTGGGGTTAACGGACTAATATATGTAGCTGATACTCTTGATGTAAAATTAACCTCATTACTCAACACTCCTTATTTTATAAACGCGATTTTACAAGGGGTAGATTACGAAAGAAATTCACCAACCAATAAAAGTCCATATGCCAGTGCTGCGTACCTATTTTTAAATTCATTACCACTACCAACATTTAGAGAAAAAGCTTTATTAGTAAATGAACAATCTTTTGGGGATTATATCTCCCAATTATTTAATCAAATGCCTGCTTTACATACGGTTCCAATAACACTGTTATTAAAAGTAGGGTCAATTTGGTGGAGGTACAAGAAAAGGGTTAGGACCGGATTTGACCCACTATCTGATATATGGTGGAATTTGGGTAAAGTAAGTACAATACCAGGAGCAACAGGAACCAGGAATATATATGATAATGTAACTAATAATTTAACCACAACATATAATGTAACTCTGGCCGGTAACCCATATAACTACCAAACACAGAAATCAGTAGCGGGGGTTGGTAATTTTTTACAGGTGGGAGTATACCCCTTAATTGTTGACGCAATAAATTATATAACAACTAGCTCTAATAACTATTTTAATATGGGAGGAGGGCAAGTATTAAATACCCTATCATCAAGTATACCATTAACTATAGAAGAAAATAATGTTCTAGCTTTTACATCAGGGGACAATACTAAAGTTAAATTTTATGATGTATACGCAGACTCAAGCACTATTGCTCCTGGCATGGGAGTTAAATTTAATGATACCGTAGAACCATCTAAATATTATATTCTATATCCTTCATCTGGTGGATTAAGACGTACTGATGCGAGTCTCTATAACACAAATACTTTATTTGCTGGAGCTACACCTCTTAACGCTGGTAATACACAACCAATACATAATGGAGCCTGTAGATTGATATGGGACATTTCTAATTATGGCCATTTTGAGAATCAAACATTCCCAACAGCAATTGAATATTTGAAGAAAATAAATCCAGAATCTGACAAGCAAAGTGCATGGTCACTAAATGGAGACGCAAACTATTCTACAATACAAGAGCTAAGAGGTGTATTCGGTAAAGACGAACTAGATATATTTGAAGATATGTTTTTACAATTTTCTAGTTTAGAACCAGAAATGGAGTTCAACAGTGGAACAATGAAAAATATAATAAAAGAATTTGTAGTGATAGAAGATACTTGGTTAAAAGAATCTAATTTTGATGAAGCCACAGATAGAATACCTAGGAAATTAGCACGAGCTCAATTTTTAAAATTCCTAAAGGTAACCCAAAATTTCTTAAATCAAGAAATAAAATATGAACACACCAACACAACTAAGTTAAATACGATAACTAATAATAGTAGTACTATACAAAAAGTAATGGCATTACATTATCAGAATCAAAATTCCAGTGGGCTTCTAAATAGTTTCGCTTCTAGTTATGATTTTGGTATTTATTCGTCCAGTACAGTAGGCATTCCAGTTGCTCCAGCTGGGTTTGGTTCACCGTTACCTGTGGTAGCACAAGATATGCTATTAGAAGTGGGTCACTACTATAACGAATCTAATTCCACACAATTTAATATCTTAACTAATCTTAATGATTCAAATCCAATGTTTTCATTCTTTCAGACAGCACGAGGACCCCTAGGCAATGGAATAACATTTAATAGTACTAACGTAAAAGATTTCGCACCAGTCATCCGATTATACGCGGCTTACTGTGTTAGTAATGTAACACTGTTGAGTGGAGCGGAATTTATAGCTAAATTAGTTGGTAAACTAACACTTTTAGAAAATGACCAAGTAAAGTATGTTAATAATTTAGTTAAAAAAGTACAAGAAAACATACATAATAATGCGAAGCAAGACAATCAAACTGACGAACCTATAACGGACGAAAGAACTAAAGTAAAATCTGAACCTTTAAAATTAGAACTATATAGAAGTTTTAAAACATTGAATGACAGATGGATAGCCTCGTTATCCTTAGGAGATAATACTCTATTTGAGAAGTTCTTATTTTTAGATACCGCTAATAGAGACATTGGTAATGAAGCGATAGTTAATATATGGAATCTAATAAAATTAGACTCACCATTTGAAGCGGGCAGCTCTAAAACACTAACCCAAAGTATAGACGGGTATATAAGTATGATATTGAAAGATAATTATTTTAATTATGTACCCCTCCCATCCTATATTAATTTCTTTAACATAGAGAACGATGTAACACAACGTCAAGGAAATGCCTTATTTGGTACATTTAGAGAAGTAGATACATTAAAATCAGGACCAGTATTTTTATGTCAATATGTAGGTAATTCATCAGAACAGTTAGATAGTAAAACAGAAAATAATGGATTTTTTAATGACGCTCTTAATATTCGTACCGAAACCAACAACCCATTAATCGCGGCTGAGACCCCTAATAAAGAATTAGCTAATAAGGTGGTTGCGTTTAATGTCGATTTCGGACTAAAGAATCAAAATATTTTTGAGTCTGTGCAGTTAGACCAAAATCAATATCAGAACACCTCAGAGAGTTACCAAATTCTACAAGAAATGGCGGATTCTGGTGGTGGTGGAGCCACATCAATGGCATCCCTATCCTTATTTAATGTTTATGCTAGTAGAAGTTATACCGCTACAATAACATGTATGGGGAATGTCGCCATTCAACCAACACAGTATTTTCAGTTAAATTACCTACCAATGTTTAATGGACCATACTTTATTGTAAATGTATCTCATAATATAAGACCTAATAGTATAGAAACAACTTTTGAAGGTGTCAGACAACCATTAGCAGAACTACCCAATATAGAAGATTTGGTTCAGAGAGTAGATAGTAATTTATATAAAGCAGCGGAAAGTCGATTAAAACAATTACCCCAAGACCTTTACGCGGACCCTAGAAGTGCAACACCCTCACAAATGAAAAAATCACCAACCAGCACTAAATATGTAGATTTACTATCCACAACCTCTAGTCCATTTGTCAATGCGGATGGTGTGACATTTTATGATATTATAGGTAGTGGAATAGATGTTCATTACTATTTAATGGATTCTGACCCAGAAAAAACACATCTAGGAATAGACATCATTCCAGGAGCTAAAGCTTATGAAAAAAGTATAAGTGATGATGGAATCCCTATCTATCCTATGATAAATGGTACTGTCACTAATGCATTAGATGGTTGTGCTAATTTACAAACAACAGATGGTTGTGGTGAACTTGGTAATTTTATAGAAACCAAATTAATTATCTCTAACAAACCGGATGAAGATGACACAGCTTATTATATTGCGAGGTATGCATATTTAAGAAATATAAATTATAGTAAGGATAACGCCATTAAAAAATCCGAATGCGGCCCTAAAGGTAAGAGTATTGGTATAATGGGAAATAGTGGACTTTCTAAAGAAATACACCTACATGTGGAGTTAATTAGAGGAGTTATGAAAAATGGTAAGGTGGTGGAACATTATTTAAATCCAGCAGCTTTTATTCCGGGCATCAATAAAGAAGTAAACGGGCAATAATAGCTTGTTAAGTTATTACATCTTAAATTCTTGACTCTTATTAGTTTTAATGATATTTATATAGAAACAGACTTATGATTTCAGAAAATTTAAAACAAAAATTAGGTAATTTTTTAGGAAAAAAAACAGATAATATAGTAGAAAATGGTTCTAATGCTGACGGTGAACAAGTATGTGATTTAGATACTGGTGAATGTTATACTATTAGAAGTAGAGACGGTTTAATAGAAAGAGTAGATAATAGTGTTAGAATAAATAGAAAGATAAAAGTAGAGTCACCTTCAGGACAAGTAAAACAATTATTAAATGGCTAAAGAATTAGAAAAAAAGTTAATAGAAGAATTAAATAGATTTAAACAAATTAAACACAATACTGACAATTTGGATGAACAAATGATTGGTGGTGTTGGTAATTTAGGCATGGGTAGTCATGTTGAAAGATTATTAAATAGAGCGAAGGAATTAGGTGAACAAGAATTAGACCCTAATGCTGCAGCTGAAGAAATAGAAGGAGGTGAAGAAGAATTAGAAGGAGGTGAAGAAGAAATAGAAGGTGGTGAGGAAGAATTAGAAGGAGAGTTAGAAGGAGAGTTAGAAGGAGGAATAGATACCGAAATAGATTCTGAAATAACAGATGAAGCAGAAGACACTACAGAATTAGACGTTACCGACCTAGTAAGTAAACAAGACGAAGTAAATACTGAGTTATCGGACCAAAAAGATATTCTTTCTAAAAACACCCAAAGCTTAGACGATTTAATGACTAAGTTATCCGACCTAGAAACTCATTTAGTTTCCATGGATGATATGGTTGATAAAATTAGTAGCTTAGAAAAGAAGATAGAAGAGTATAGACCAAGAACCCCAGAAGAAAAAATAGGATTAAGAAAACATGATAGTGGTCCTTACCACAAAACATTAAGTGACTTCTTTACAGATAAAGAAGAAGTTTTTGACAAAACAGGAAAAAAACAATACATTTTAACCAAAGATGAAGCGGAGAATTACAGTGACTCCGATATTCAAAAAAGTTTTAATGACGAAGAAGAATAATAAAATTAATTTAAACTTCGTTTGACATCCCCCCACAATATTCATATATTTACATAGATATTAATTAATTAATGATTAAAAAAAAAATTTATGAGTAATAGTTTAGACGCTGTATTAGCACAATACGAAAAAAACAAACAAAGTGGTGGTTCCACAAAACCACAAATGACATCAGAAGAAAGAATGAAACAATATCTTTCTATCATGTTACCAAAAGGAACAAAATCAGGAGAAAAAAGAATTAGAATCGTACCAACACAAGATGGTAGTTCACCTTTTAAAGAAGTGTTTTTTCACAACACACAAGTACAAGGTAGGTGGATGAAAATTTATGACCCAGGTAAAGATTCCGCAGGAAAACCAACAGGAGAAAGAAGTCCTTTAAATGAAGTAGAAGAAGCTTTAAGGTTAGCTGGGGATGCACAATCTAAAGAATTAGCACGTTCTTATCGTTCACAAAAATTTTATATTGTAAAAGTTATTGATAGAGATAATGAAGAAGACGGAGTAAAATTTTGGAGATTTAAACATAACTGGAAAGGAGACGGACCAATTGACAAAATAATTCCAATCTGGAGAAATAAAGGAGATGTAACTGACATTAACGAAGGAAGAGACTTAATTCTAATCCTTCAAACAGTACCATTACCAGGTGGAAGAGGAGAATACACTACAGTTTCTTCTGTCATGTATGAAGACCCAGGAAAATTATCCGAAGATGAAACCAAAACCAAAGAGTGGACTGAAGACGAAAGAACTTGGAAAGATGTTTATTCACAAAAACCGGTAGAGTATCTAGAAGCAATTTCTAAAGGGTTAGACCCAGTTTGGGATTCTGAACTAAAGAAATATGTTTATGATGACCCGAATAGTGGTAAGAAAGAAACTACCACCACTACTATTGGTGAACAAAAAGACCCACAAGCAAACGACCCACAGGACGAAGACCTACCATTTTAATTAGAATACTATGGCATTGAAAAAAAGGACATTTGCAGATTTGAAAAATAAGTTTTCAAAAAAGGCTAAATTTAAACAAGAAAGATTTTTTGATTTAGGTAAAGCCTTTCTTGATGCTACCGGATTACCAGGACCAGCTATGGGGCATTTACAAATGTTTTTAGGTCATTCCGATACAGGTAAAACAACAGCATTAATTAAAGCAGCGGTAGACGCTCAAAAAAAAGGAGTACTTCCCGTATTAATTATTACTGAACAAAAATGGGGGTTTGAACACGCTAAACTTTTAGGTTTTGATTGTGAGGAAGTTGTAGATAAAACTACCGGTGAAGTAGACTGGGATGGTTTTTTCTTATTTAATAATGATTTTCAGTATATTGAAGAAATTACTGATTATATTAATACTTTACTTGATGCACAAGATAAAGGAGAGTTAGAATATGATTTATTATTCTTATGGGATTCAGTTGGTTCTGTGCCTTGTAAAATGACTTTTGACGGTAAAGGTGGTAAAATGCATAATGCAGCTACACTAGCGGACAAAATTGGTATGGGATTAAATCAACGAATCGGGAAATCGAGAAGACAAGACTCCAAATACACTAATACATTAGTAGTTGTAAACCAACCATGGGTAGAATTACCTGACAACCCATTTGGACAACCAAAAATTAAAGCTAAAGGAGGTGAATCACTATGGTTAAACTCTACATTGGTCTTTAGATTTGGTAACCAAAAAAATGCGGGAACCACAAATATTTCAGCGGTGAAAGAAAAAAGAAAAGTGAAGTTCGCTACCAGAACTAAAATAACAATTATGAAAAATCATGTTAATGGATTAGGTTATGAAGACGGCAAAATACTTATTACACCACATGGTTTTATAGCTGGTAGAGAAGCTAGTGAAGAAAAGAAATCAATAGATAATTATAAACAAGAAAACGCTACATTTTGGTCTGAGCAATTAGGCGTAGGTGGTGATTTCGACTTAAAAATAGAAAAAGAAAATGACTAAATTAAAAACAGGAGATAAAGTAAAAGTACATTATATCGGTAAACTTAAAGACGGCACAGAATTTGATAATTCTAGAACTAGAGAACCAATAGAATTTGCTATAGATGACGGTAACTTACTAAAAGGATTTAACGACTCTGTAAAAGACTTAAGCGAGGGTACTAAAACAACAGTAGATATACCAGCCAAAGAAGCTTACGGTGAATACATTACAGAAGCAGTTATAGTTGTACAGAAAAATGAATTCCCAGAAGGAATGGACTTTCAACTAAAAGGTTTCGTACAAGGTAAAGACAATCAAGGAAGACCAGTACAAGGACAAATCATTAAAATAGATGAGGAATCCATAAATTTAGATATGAACCACCCATTAGCTGGAGAAGATTTAAATTTTGAAATAGAGTTAGTAGAAGTAGTAAAGTAAAAAAATGTTTAACCCAATAAACTCATTCTGTGACAAGAACACTAATAGTAGATGGTAATTCCTTACTAAATACAGGATTTCATGGTATAAAAAATATGTATAATGGTGAAGACCACATAGGTGGCCTATACCATTTTCTAAATACATTGAGAAAATTAATAGATGAATATCTAATAACTAAGATAGTAGTTTTTTGGGATGGTGAAAATAATACAGAGCCAAGAAAAAAATTATATCCTGAATATAAATTAAATAGGAAGAAAAAAAGTAGGAGTATAGAAGATATAGAATCCTACTCTAAACAAAAACTACGAACACAAGAGTACTTAGAGGAATTATATGTTAGACAAGCAACCTTTAAGTTTTGTGAAGCTGATGACTGTATATCCTACTATTGTGAAAAAGCAATTGAAGAAGAAAAAATAGTACTTACATCCGATAGAGATTTGTTACAATTAATCTCACCAACCACATCATTACATATTATTTCATTAAACCAATTATTTAGATTTGAAGATAAAGTACCGTTAGACGGGATTTATATTCCACATCAAAATGTAAGGCTTGTAAAAACAATATGTGGTGATTCTTCGGATAATATAAAAGGAATTAAAATGGTTGGTATAAAATCACTTATTAAAATAAAACCTGAAATAAGTGAAAAAAAAGTAGAGTTTGAACAATTAATTAATGAGATAAAAAATCGAAAAAAAATAAGTGTTAAAGAAAATAATATAATTAATGGAATAACACAACATAATAATATAGACAACCCACTCGAAATTAATTATCAGATAATAAAAACAGGAAAAAAATTCCTCACTAAAGAAGCTATAGAAGGGGTAAGAAGTTTATTAAAAGAATCCTTAGACCCACAAGGAAGGCATTGGAAAAATGCATTAGACTTGATGATGTCAGATGGAATTCTTAATATTTTACCGAAAACAAATGATGGTTGGGTAGATTTCGTTAGACCATACCTACGATTAAGTAGAATAGAAAAAGATTTTTATAAAAAAACAAAAAAAAATTAATATGAAGACAAAATTAGATAACACACAAAAATGTGAATTCCTATTAAAGTTAGAAGATAATATAGTATGCCAAAGATTCTTTAGCGTAAGAAATTTTAATGAATTAACAACACATTCATTAGACCTACATTATTCAGTAACTTATATTGTAGAAGACATAATTCACCAACTAAAACTTAAAACTTTATTTTTATTGGACAGTGATTACAAAGAAAATTCAACAGAATTAGAGCAAAAAGAAGAGCATTTCACGATAACAATTAAAAAAGGTAAGAATGTAATATACGTAAGAAACTTCCGTGCCGACCTCTACCCCCCAAAAGTTAGATATACCGTAGATATTAGACCACAAATATCTTCAATATTACGTGAGTTAACTCAAACACTGTCGTCAAAAAAAGTTGCAACCAAATACCAAGATTATAGCTTACTTGTAAGTTAATAATGTATTTATTAATAAAGAAATTTATATATGAGTGAGAGAAAAAATTTTGGATATTTAGGACATTCCTTCCAGTTAAAATTAATTAATTTAATAATAACAGATAATACCTTTTTTAATACTATTATAGACGCAATACAATCAAAGTATTTCGACAACCAGTATTTTAGATTGATTATGCAATTGATTAAAGAATATTATGACAAATACCAAGTAGCACCATCATTTGACGCGTTAGACCAACTAACTCGTATTGAAATATCTTCTGAGATGGCTCAAAAATACATTTTTGATATGTTAAAAGATATAAAAGACACTTCATTTGAAGACCATTTATTCATTAAAGAAAAGTCAGTAAAATTTTGTAAACAACAAGAATTGAAAAAAGCCATAAGAAAAGTAGAGAATATAATGGAAAAGGGTGATTTTGAAAGTTATGATAAATGTGAAGAATATATTAGAGACGCTATTAAAATAGGAGATGGGGATACAGGTAGTTTTGAAATCTTTACGGAATTAGAGAAATTATTAGAAGAGGATTACAGACACCCAGTACCAACAGGGGTAGACGGACTAGACAATATTTTAAATGGTGGACTAGCAAAGGGTGAGATTGGTGTTGTGTTAGCTCCTACAGGGGTAGGAAAAACAACAATGTTAACACGTTTTGCAAATACGGCGTTTAATATGGGTTATAATGTATTACAGATATTTTTTGAGGATAACCCCAAAATAATACAAAGAAAACATTTTACTTGTTGGACTGGAATACCAAATGACGAACTAAGTAAACATAAAGAAACGGTTTTAGATAAAGCAGATGAAATGAAAAAAACTGGTGGCAAATTAATTTTAAAGAAATTACCGTCAGATGAAATGACAATGTTACAAATTAAAAACCAAATAAGAAAAATAATATCTGAAGGTACTAAGATAGATATTGTATTAATAGATTATATTGACTGTATATTATCTGGTCGTCAGTATGACGATGAATGGAAGGGGGAAGGTTCAGTAATGAGAAAATTTGAATCGATGTGTCACGAATTAAATCTAGCTGGTTGGACCGCGACACAAGGTAATAGGAGTTCAATATCCTCAGATGTGGTAACCACGGACCAAATGGGTGGTTCCATCAAAAAAGCACAAGTGGGTCATGTAATTATATCAGTAGCTAAAACATTACAACAAAAAGAAATGGGACTAGCTACTATAGCGATAGTAAAATCTCGATTAGGTAAAGACGGAGTCATTTTTGAAAATTGTAAATTTGATAATGGGACCCTAGAGATAGATACAGAAACAACACAAACATTCTTAGGTTTCGAAGAAGAAAAAACTAATAGAAACAGAGAAAGAGTTGCCAGAGCTCTACACAGGAGACAACAAGTAATAAATAAAAATAATTAATAAAAAATAAAATATGGAAGTATCAAATAAGATTCTATCGGATATTACTGTCTACATGAAGTACGCAAAATATATTCCACAATTCAATAGAAGAGAGACATGGGAAGAACTAGTAACAAGGAATAAAAACATGCATATAAAAAAGTATCCCACACTAAAAGAAGAAATAGAAGAGAAATACCAATTTGTTTATGAGAAGAAAGTATTACCATCAATGAGAAGTATGCAGTTCGGAGGTAAACCAATTGAAATTTCACCCAATAGAATTTATAATTGTGCGTACCTACCTATAGACCACATTGACTCCTTTAGTGAAACCATGTTCTTATTATTAGGTGGAACCGGTGTCGGCTATTCAGTTCAAAAACATCATGTAGAGAAATTACCAGCAATACAACACCCATACCCAAAAAGAAAGAAAAGATTTTTAATTGGAGACTCGATTGAAGGTTGGGCGGACTCCATTAAAGTTTTAATGAAATCATATATGAATGGTGGTGGAAGCAGAGTAGAGTTTGATTATTCAGATATTAGACCAAAAGGAGCAAGACTAATTACTTCAGGAGGAAAAGCACCAGGACCACGACCATTAAAAGAATGTTTAGTTAAAATTGAAGGAATATTATCTGAGAAAGAAAATGGAGACCATCTAACAACTTTAGAAGTGCACGATATTATCTGTTATATTGCAGATGCAGTTCTAGCGGGAGGCATTAGAAGAGCGGCTCTAATTAGTTTATTTAGTGCAGATGACAATGAAATGATTGGTTGTAAATCTGGTAAGTGGTACGAGAAAAACCCACAAAGAGGTAGAGCAAATAATTCTGCTTGCCTTATGAGACATAAAATTACTAAAGACTTTTTTATGGATATATGGAAAAGAGTTGAGCTATCTGGTGCTGGTGAACCCGGAATTTATCTAAATAATGATAAAGATTGGGGAACAAATCCTTGTTGTGAAATAGCTTTAAGACCCTATCAATTCTGTAACCTTTGTGAGGTAAATGTAAGTAATATAGACTCACAAGACGACTTAAATGAAAGAGTAAAAGCAGCAGCGTTTATTGGGACACTTCAAGCGGGGTACACCTCCTTCCATTATCTTAGAGAAATATGGCAAGAAACTACGGAAAAAGACGCGTTAATAGGTGTATCAATGACAGGTATTGGTTCTGGTAAAGTATTAAAATATGATATGAAAAAAGCCGCAAGTTTAGTTAAACGTGAAAATACCAGAGTATCTAAATTATTAGAAATAAATCAAGCAGCAAGATGTACTACAGTTAAGCCTGCAGGAACTACATCATTAACATTAGGAACATCATCAGGTATTCATGCATGGCATAACGATTATTATATTAGAAGAATTAGAGTGGGTAAGAATGAAGCAATATATCACTATCTCATGACTAATCATCCGGAATTACTAGAAGACGATTACTTTAGACCACATGATACAGCGGTAATTAGTATACCCCAAAAAGCACCAAAAGGTTCTATCATGAGAACGGAATCCCCATTTCAACTATTAGAAAGAGTTAAAAAGGTTGCGAGTGAATGGGTTAGAAGTGGACACAGAAAAGGTTCAAACTCACACAACGTTTCAGCTACAATTAGTTTAAAAGAAGATGAATGGGATAAAGCTGGAGAATGGATGTGGGAAAATAGAAAACATTATAATGGACTTTCAGTATTACCTTATGACGGTGGTACATATACACAAGCCCCATTTGAGGACTCCACTAAAGAGGTTTACAATGAGATGATGAAAACTTTAAGTGAGATAGACTTGTCTAAGGTGGTGGAATTAGAAGATAACACAGATTTATCCGGTGAATTAGCATGTGCGGGTGGTGTATGTGAAATTGATGTTGACTTAAAAACCCTAAACGGTAATGGAGTTACTAAAGAAAAAGAAGTAAGTGAAACACAAATTTAGTCAAGAAGTACTATACCACTTTAATTGTGGTAATTGTAAGAAATGGTGGTCAGTTGCTGACTACCATTTGTTTTCTAATAATGTACCAAAAAGTGAACAAATGGTACCTAAGTTAATAATATGTCCTCATTGTGGACATAAAGAGGAATCAATAGAAGTAAAAAATGAAAAAAAATAAAGATTGGATTGAAGAACTATTTCTTAAAGAATTTATTTTAAAGAATAATAAAGAGAAAAGTAAATCCGAAAATAGAAAACAAAGTAATCTTAGAAGTATTTATTATAAAAAAGAATGCCCAATCAAAAATACGGTATAACGTTCCCATTTAAAGATAGTCCAGAAGGATTTTTCTTAAAATTAAGTAATACTACTGACGAAGAAGTAAGGTCGAGCTTAATCCACTTAATACTTACAGTCAAAGGGTCACGATATTTCTTACCGGATTTTGGCACAAACTTAATGAAGTTTATATTTGAACCACTAGATAACACAACTAAATTAAGTATTAATAATGAAATTAGGGATACTGTAGAGAAGTTCATGCCTAATTTAATAATTAATGATATAGAAGTTAAATCAGCGGAAGATATAAGATTAGAGCAGGAAAGTGACCCAAATTCCGAAGATATAAACAACAATAGTTTTGGTTTTGTGGGTGAAGACGAAAGAGAATACGCCTTACGGGTTAGAATTGATTATACCGCAGGGGACGGCTTTTTTGAAACTAAAGATTTTGTTATAATAAATTTATAAAATGGCAGAAAAAAAGATAGCATATACAGAAAGAGATTTTCTAGGTATTAGAAATGAATTATTAAGATTAACTAACACCTACTACCCTGATTTAATTAGAAACGCGAATGACGCATCCATATACTCTGTGTTTTTAGATTTAAACGCAGCAGTAGCAGACAACCTAAACTTCCAAATAGACAGAACATTCCAGGAAACAGTATTAGATTTTGCACAAGAAAGAAGTTCTCTTTATAATTTAGCTAAAACTTATGGTTTAAAAATACCAGGAAACAGACCATCACTAACAATGGTGGATATTTCTATCATAGTTCCAGCATTAGGAGATAAAGAAGATTTTAAGTACTTAGGTAACCTAAGAAGAGGAGCTCAATTTAGAGGTGGGGGTCAGGTATTTGAAACAGTAAATGATTGTGATTTCTCAACTCAATATAATAACGAAGGTATTGTTAATAGAACTAAACAACCAAATAGAGATATTAACGGAATAATACAAAACTACACAATGACCAAAAGAGAAGTGGTAGTTAATGGTGTTACTAAAATCTTTAAGAAAGAAATTACCGACTCATTAGTTAGTCCTTTTTATGAGTTATTTTTACCTGAAAAAAATGTAGTGGGAGTTACTGGAGTAATCCAAAAACCAGGACTTGGATACCAAACATTACCAACAAACGTAGAATTTTTAGACAGAACAACTGATAAGTGGTATGAAGTACAGGCGTTAGCACAAGATGAGGTATTTGTAGAAGACCCATCATCACCACCAGATGAAATAGGGATAAAAGTAGGGAAATATATAGAAGTTGACCAAAGATTCACAACACAATATACACCACAAGGATATTTTCATTTAACATTTGGGGGTGGAAATCAGACATCACAAGATTTATTAGACGATTTTGCAAAAAAAGGCACACCATTAAACATGGCTCAATACATGAATAATATTTCATTAGGAAAAATGGTACAAGGTAATAGTACTATTTTTGTCCAATACAGAATAGGTGGAGGTAAATCCTCTAATCTAGGAGCTGGAGCTATAAGAAATGTCGGAACCAATAACTTTGTAGTAGCAGGACCCAACTCTCAAGTAAATCAATCTGTTATCGATAGTTTAGCAGTAACCAACGTTACTGCCGCTATAGGTGGAGCAAACCCAATGTCAGTAGAAGAAATTAGAAATTATATATCTTTTAATTTTGCAGCACAAAACAGAGCAGTATCTATTAATGATTACGTAGCTAAATTACGAATGATGCCTAGTACATTTGGTGCACCAGCGAAAGTAGGAGTAACAGAAGTAGAAAATAAAGTTAGATTAAATATATTGTCTTATACACCAGAAGGTAAATTAACCTCAGAAATAACATCTACACTAAAAAATAATATAGCGACTTATTTGTCTAATTATAGAATGATGAACGATTATATAGTCGTAGGTCCAGCTAAAGTAATAGATATTTCTTTTATGTTAGATTTAACAATAGAGAGTTCATATAATTCAGGAGCTATAGTTAGTAATGTCATAGAAAAAGTAAGCGATTATTTTAGTATAAATAAAATAGAAATGGGCCAAGACCTATCATTAGGTGAATTAAGAAGTCAGATAATGAATCAACCAGGAGTTGTAAATATAGTTGATGTAAAAGTTTACAATAAGGTAGGGGATACCTATTCCCAGTCAGTTACATCACAACCTTATGTAAGCCAAGGAACCAGAGAGATAGGGTTAATTAATGACACTATATATGCACAACCAGACGAAATTTTGCAAGTAAGATATCCTGAAAAAGATATAGCTATAAGAATACGCAAACCTCACAAACCAAACTTCACCTAAACTTTACTATAATCCTTAACTAATTACTTTTACTTTTAAGAGGGGAACTATTTATTTTTATAAGTACTATAAACCTTTTTAAATAAAATTTTTTAATCATATATGGCAAAATCTTTTAGAGTAAGAACAGAAGTAGGGAGGGATAAAAATGTAACTTTTGAATTAAATCAAGATTTTGATTTATTAGAAATATTAAGTTTATCTCTTACACAACAAGAAATCTACACACGTATGTGTTCTGATTTTGGTGTGGTATGCGGTAGAGTTGTAGCTAATAATGGTTTTGGTATTCCAAACGCTAAAGTATCCATATTCATCCCACTAGAGACCGAAGACGAAAAAAATGAGGTTGTAAGGTTTTTATACCCATATAAAGAACCGTATGAAAAAAATGAAGACGGAAAAAGATACAACCTATTAAGTACGGAACCAAATTTTGATTGTCATGTTGCGGTAGGGACATTCCCCACACTTAAGTCGGTACTAACTCAACAAGAAGTTAAATACGTCTACGAAAAATATTATAAATTCACAGCTAAATCAAACGAGTCTGGAGACTTTATGATTTACGGGGTACCAACAGGTCCCCAACAAATAGTAATGGACGTAGATTTAAGTGATATCGGATGTTTTTCGATGCTTCCAGAAGACTTCAAACAAAAAGGAGCTCCACCATCTCAATTTGACGGACCTCGATTTAAAGATGACCCTGAGTTAGATTCTTTACCCCAAATTATAAATCAAACCAAAGTAGTTGATATAAGACCATTTTGGGGTGATGAGGAGACATGTAGAGCTGCAATAACTAGAATAGATTTTGACCTAGGTAATTCTGGATTTAAATTAGAACCTACATCTGTGTTTATGGGTAGTACCGCTCAAGATACTGACAAAGATTCAGTAAACAAACAATGTAGACCTAAAAAACATATGGGTGAACTATGTAGTCTAATAACCACACCTGGGATTATAGATTGTATCCGATATACACCATTTTTAAAAGATGACGACACAGCTTTTCCTACTTATAATGGTGTTACGTATAGTGGGCCACCACTTGGGGGTAAAGTTCCTGTACTACAAAGACTTTATTTAGATAATGGTGGTAGGGTAATAGATGAAACTGGTTCATTTTTAGTACATATACCTATGAATTTAGACCATGTTACCACAGATGAATTTGGTAAAATGATTTTATCTAACGACCCATCTAAGGGGGTTCCTACACGAGCCAGATGTAGATTTAGGGTTAGACCTGAACAAAGTAGAGGTACTGCACGACAAAGACGGTCAGCAGCCTATCTAGTACCTAATCTAAGAGAATATACCACTCAAAACAATGACGACGGTGATTGGCCAGGAATTGACCCTAGAAGTTATTGTTTCTCAACAGAATATAGTGATTATCATGGTTATGCACAAAGACATTTAATGCCTGGTGCTGAAGATGAATTTTATGATATGACCTTTAATAGAGTATATACATGTGCTCAATTCCATGACCATGTTAAACACGCAGGAAGAAGGCAGTTTATCGGGATAAAAGAAATTTTACCAGAAATGGACCAACAATGTTCAACATCCGCAATGTTTTTCCCCGTTAATAGTGCTGTGAGAAATGCAAAATTTATGATTTTCTTCATGAATTTTATATATGATTTTTTAGGTTTAATCTACATGGTTATAAATTTAATTATTAGTTTATTAGCCGCTATATTAGGTTTAGTATTAGGGATTGTTTTATTTATAATTTGGGCCGTATGCATGTTGTGGTGTGCAATTTATGGTATTGTAATACAATTTTCTTTAGGATGGCCTTTTAATACTACATGGGTTTTATTTAGGATGTCATGGTTTCTTTCTTCACCACCCCAAATATGTGGACAAATAAATTTAACTGGATTTGGTTGTGGTATACAGTGTGAATATTTTGGTTTAACTATTGGGTTTGTTTTATTTCAGTTACGACAAACCAAATATCCAGATTGTGAAAAGTGTAGTTGTAGACCTTCAGCGAGTGATGAATTCATAGCCCTAGCTGACGTTGCACCGTGTCCAGACGCGGTTCCAGAGGAACCAGAACCAGGGCAAAATTCTCCATGTCCTGTAGGTAACGCAACATTTAATAACTCAATGGGTATAGAAATGAAATGGAGTCATGACTGTTGTGGAACAGGAGACTATTTAACCTCACCTGAGACCGTCCAAGATACTGATACTATTTGTTGTCATAATTCTTATGGTTATAATTCTGAACTATATTCTCCTAGCCATGAGTCTGACGGTTTTGCTGCTGGAGGATGTTATGTAAAAATAGTGTGCTTTAACATTGCGTGTATTGGGTATAATTTAGATATGACAGTTCTATACGAATGGATGAAAAGAGAGAAAGTAGCCAGTGCTTTATGTAATGGTATATTAAACTATTTCTGGGAAAATAGTTGGGTAAGTGGATTCTTATATCAGTTCCAGTTCAGAGCAAAATTGCAATTGACTGTTAATGGGTATACGGATTGGAGAGGAGAGACCCACGACACCTATATTACCGACTCAGATTTTTGTAGAAAAGTGGTGTACTTACATCCAGTAGATAATACATTTTATTATAGGTCAACACCATTCCAAGTCCAAAGTGCAGCAAAGGACGGACAATTCATCGGTGATACAGACGGAGTAATGTCATTATGGTTTGCAGGAGGAAATCAAAGTGATGACTTACATGCATCCGGAGACATGGACCGACACATATATTTCCCAACAACCATGACGGATATGGGTTCTAGAAATCAGTGTATACAACAAATATGTTTAGACCCAAATTTTGCTGAAGAATGTTCAGTAACAGACCAAATAGGGAGTACTACATTCCAAGACATTACAGATTTAGTTTCTGACACTTATAATCTTAAGTTATATGCTTTTAATTATACTTTATCTAGTATATTTGCTAGACCAGAAAAAGAAATTGGGGGTGATGTAGCACAAGCACTTATGCAAAATTGTATGTTAGGGGTATTTGGGTATGAATCCAATATGAGTAGTACGATTTGTGACTGTACCGACCCAACACAAAATACATCATTGCCTATACCAGGTCTAGAATATCCACCCCCAGCAGTTCCTGATACACCATACGTTGAAAACGCATTAAATATAGCACCTGGACAACTTAATAGTGGAGGTCCTTTACAGTGGACACCATTATTATTTACGGCATCAACACCAACTATTATGAGTGGACAAGAGTTAATAAATTGTGTTACTCTTGATTTGTCCGCAACCACTCAACAAGTTCCTTTTTATCCATGGAGAGTTAGAGGTGGTGGAGGGTTTGGTGGTTTATATAATGATTGGCAAAATACGACTGGAGATTACCAAATTAAAATGTCAGTGCCTTTAGGGCCAATGTCAATTTGGCCAGCAATTGGAGTAACTCTCCCTACATGTTATTACGGTGGTCCTTCTTGTCTAGGAAACCCTTCAATTGCCTCTGGGGAGTTTCAACATTATATGGGCCATGCGGGAGGTAGTGGGTACCAACTACCAAACAATTATCCGTTAATGACAGACCAATCTGACAACAGTATGTGTTTTTCACAACCATTATTTTATTACTTCGGATTAAGACCAGGACAAACATCCTATAATACCTTCATTAGGTTATATGTTGATGAAGAATTAGCAGACGCAGTAATATAATGAGTAATCAAAAAAACATAAGAATAGTAAAAGGTAGTTCTAAGTATAAAGGAGGACAAGATTTTGATGTATCTCTACAACCTTTATTAGCTGCGGAAAGAAGAACTCTAATACAAGGAGATAGAAATTTAGTATTAAATGTCGTAGACCAATTTAATTTTGAAAGAGATTACTCTAGCACATATAGAATGTACGGAAAGATAGATGTTTTATATCAGAATATAATAACAGGTTCTACACAAGACCCAGACATGTTATCTAGTATGTACTTTGTGCCAGACTTTCAGGGATGCACTTCAATACCATGTATTGGACTACCACCAGCAAAAACATTTGATTTTGTACCATTAGAACACTACGGACCAACAACCATGACCTCAATATACAGTGATTTATTATCGTATCAAGATAATTGGGTATTATATATATCATACGTTTATTCATCCGACACAACCCAACCAATGCAATTTACTATAAGTCCAGGCCAAGGGGTAAAGTTTATATCTGGAGACGGTATACCGTTTAAGAGTGAATTAGCAGAAATTAACGGAAAGGAAGTTTTTAGAATTATAACAGCAGCACCTCACGGAATATCTCCAGGTGAATATATGGAACTACAACCAGAAGTAATACCTCAAACTACATCATTTGGTGGTATAGATTTTATTAGTAGCATTGATTTAAATCTAAATATAGATGGTGTAGCACACTCCAGCACACAAACATTATTTGAAGTAGATTCTTTAGGTAATGGGTATGAAAATTCAGAAGAATATGTGATAAATATAAATACTAGAGGATTAATTGGGACTACTATTAATGGTGGAGCCACACCATTCCCAAATACAGGTGTTGGTGTGATTAAAAGATTTGCTAATAGAGAGAATCCAGAGACTAAATCACAATATTACACTCATATACACAAACTTATAACCAATCCAACAGACTATACTTTAGGTAGAACGGGCTTTGAAAATGGAATATATAATAGAAAAGGTAGAGTATATAAGTCACGTAAAACTCCACCCACATACCCCGCTAAAACAGTAATAAGGGAAGAATTTAAATCTTATTTATGGAATGTTAATGATGATATAGACCGGGAAAGTTATTTTGATAATCTCAATAGACCTGTTATAGACTTATATCTAACTATTTTTCCAACTAATAAAAATCTAATGTGGGAGTACGCGAGTAGTAATTCACCTTGTGGGTATGGCTGGGGATGGAACTTCAAAAAAGATGGAACTATAGACCCTTTTATAGATAACGCCACCAATCCAACCTATATCATACAGACAAATAATAATGGGGTTGACCCATTACCAGCGAGTGGTACGACTTATAGAGGAGCTTTTGTGGAATACAACCCGTACGAGTTAAAAGAAAGAATAATATCAAAAATAGGGCATTCATTAAAATTTAATCCTACAGCATTAAATTCGGGAGATTACATGTACCCCCAAATACAATCTAGATACAAATATAACCCCCATCATAGAATACCTATAAGAAAATTATCTAACGGTATAAATTATAATGACACACTATTTACATCTCCACAGTACGCTACCTATTCTTCCATAGAAGGAACATTTAGATGGAGACCTATGTTACCTGTGGGTTATTTTGAGGAAGAAAAGAATGGTGTAGTTTATCCCTACTTAAATGACTCACATTACCCACATCATACACTAGAATTTATGATTGAGGCAGTAGGACCAATATTAACATTAAAAGAGTACTCAGCGAGTACGATAAACATATTAAATGCATACATGGATGGCTGCCAATAGAATACAAATAAAAGCATCAGACACCAACAAAAAAATCACAATCCCGTTAGGTGATACATTTGATGAAGTAGGTAGAGAACAATTAATCAATATTTACGAAGAAGTAGAATTACAAGATAATATTAATGTAATACAAGATTTTGAAACAACAAAATACGCTTTTAATAATTCTGTTAGTGGTGACTCAGTATACTATCAATTTGAATTCCTAGATGGTACAGGAACTTATCAGAATAGTTTTTTAGATGTTGGGTTTACCCCCTTTGAGTTAGCAACAGAGGCAAAAGCCGTTACAAAAAGCTTCTTTAAATTTAATTTTTACGATTCTCCCGACAGAAAACAACAGAAGATGGTATTCTCCAATATCATGCCTCTTAATAATTGTTTAAAAGGTGGTTCAGTACTAGTTGATGTAAACACAGACCCCTTAGAATACTACAATCAAATTGCGAAGGACATAGTTCCACCAGTATGGAACTATTTTGAACCAAGAGTGAGACTTAGACCTAGACCTGGTGTTAATGAAAATTATTATATTCATTGGTTTAAAAAAAGAGACCTATACGAAGGAAATGTATTTTATATGTCATGTCAATTTTTTAACGCTAAAACAGGAAAGATAATGAGAATGATAAACGAAAGCCCTCCGATGCCTGTACCAACAGTATATAATTACATAGACTATTATTATTATGAAGTGATTCTTAAAATAGAACCAAACACCACATATAATCCAAGGTTTAATTATAAAGTACGTAAATATAACGCATTAAATTATAATGCCGGTCAAGTAGGTATGGGTAGTGAAGTAGGAACTGGTTTTCCTCCGGGCCAACAACCAATAAAGTTTTATGAATATGTTAATCCTTAATTTATGGAAAGATTAAATTTTAGAGTAAAAAGAACAAACCCAGATATGTATTCTTCACTACCTTGTAGTGGTGGAACCAACTACTGGCCTATAAATTATAGTATAGACTGTTCTGGAATGAGTATGTATAACGCGACAGCTTCACAATTAATGAATGCATTAAATGGTGATATAACTACTTTCCCTGAGGACTTACGACAATGCTCCTTAACTAACCCTTGTGTAATACTATGGGATTTAAATTATTCGGTTAGTACTGGTCATTGTACTAATATTGGAAATTACGCTTATAAAGCGTTTTATGGGTTTAATGTTCATGATAGTGCACCTACACAAGTAGTTACTGGTGAAACCTATGATTATGTAATAACACTTTTCGAGTCATTATACGTAGATTTTAGTAAACCAATTAATACCACTTCTGACTATACCCTATCTTATATTATAGGGCCATGTCACTGTGACCCTGGATTAGAAGAAAATCTAAATAACCTAACTTTATTGTTATCCCAAGACTTTAATGATATTGGACATTATAGTATATGGGACGGTAATATATTTCAGAAAGAAACATTTTCTAATTTTGTATTTACAGCGAGTACATTTGTTGTGGTACCTGGAGATACAATCCAAATATGGAACACTACTGATTTTAGTTACTATAAAGAGGTACAAGAATTGCCATATACTATTGATTGGGGTGATGGGAATAGTACAACACTTAATTTTTCTGTTGGTGGGGCTATAACAGCAGAAAACACCTATCCACCAGGCCCACCTATGGAGTATAGAATTACTATAACACAAGATAGCCCATGGGGACCAACTAGTGTGTCCCAAGTTATTACAGCACCAAATTATAGTTATCCACAATTAGTTGCTACGAACCAGATACCCGCAAACAGTGCGTTAACTATAAATCCGTCTGGTGTAACGGTGGGTACAGGATATACTTCAGGTCCATCTGGTGTTTTTGGTCAAAGTAATTATATCCCATGGGATACAGGAACACACATAGATGAATATAGTGGAATGACTCAATTCCCAAACTGTTTTGAAGTAACAGGTGTTACTACTAGTATGTTAGGGATATTCCAAACTTATACCACCTCAAATTCCCCAAATTTACCCCCCGGATATGTAATAGGTACTATAGTACCAATTGGAGGTGATATTATAAATCCTATAACAAATAATATAGAAACCGGTATGTATGGGCAGATTAATTGGGCAGACCCAATTTATACAGGTTACACCATTTCCTCAGCGAATAATGCTACCCCTATTCATTTTTATGATTTCCCTAATGGTATTACACTTTATGTAGCAGAAAGTTGTGGATTAGATGCTCTTGCTTTTGGTGCGTATGACTGTTTTAAATGTACCGTTGAGGATTGTGAGTATTGTGAAACTAAAGATGAGTATATAGATAGAATTACAGGGATTTGGACCCCAATCACATTTAATACACAACGAGGAGTATGGTCACCATATACCGATTATATGGTAGGAGATATAGTTTTTGATACTACATATAATACATGTTGTTGTTTTATGGCTGTAGCCGACATATTTCAAACAGGACTAACTCAGTCATTATGGTCAGGTAGACCACCATCCGAAACTTTACAAGGTGTGTGGTACCAAAATAGTCTCCCTATAGCACATATTTGGGAAGCGTGTTCTCCTGAATGTGTAAATTGTCCTCCAGGAACCACTCTACCATGTGACGATACAACCTTCCCACATGTTAACTCACCTGTTGCACCATCCCCTAATGTTGGTAAAGCAGGTCTATTTCAAAATGGTTATTCTTACAGTGTTGGTGATTTCGTATTTGGCCAAGAAGGTAATTGTTACCAAGCATTATCTGCTACTAGTGGTAATTACCCACCTACCGCATTTACCTCCACAACATATTGGGAATATGTGGGATGTTCTACTTGGATTTGTCCACAAGATTTAAATAACATACCAGTATTAAGTTGTGAATTAGTTCCTGGTACTGGAATAACAACCTCCACAAATGTAATTCAAGGACATCAATATTATGGTGGTTGTTTAGATGATTTTGATGATGGAGAGTGTTATGCGGATAGATGGTTATGTCCAGGACAATATGGGTGTACTGGATGTACACAAATTGACTCTACCCATTCTCTATATACTAGTTATGACCCAATGAACCCATTAGCGGGACCAGTATTTGCTAACTCCATAGATTGTGAAGGATGGTGTAACCCACCTGCATATTCATGTACAACCCAACAATCCGCTAACCCTAATGCTTGTTGTACATTATTTTCATGTGCAGAAGATGATGCTAATATGACTCCAGGAGTATACACTTCTCTTGTTACAACCGTAGTAGCTTTAGTTCCACCCGTCCCACCTAATGGTTTAAATATGAATGAATGGTTAGCTATAAATGAAAGCTTTTATTTTACCGGACCCCCAACAAATTTCAACTTACCAAATGTTTGTAATAGTGGAACAAATGGGGTAACACCTACTTCCTACGCATGGTCTACGTCAGCTTGTTGTAATTATGAGGGTTTTGATTATGAATGTTGTACTGGGTGTGTACCAGTTACTTTTGGTGGAGCTTATAACGATTTAGCGGCGTGTCAAACCGACCCAAATAATAATGGAGGGGCAACCCAACCATGTGGTTGGACGTGTGAAACCATAAACCAACCCTGTATACCATGTTATGATTGTTTCTGTGGTTACGCGGGATATGGATTTACACAAGCTGGTTATTCAGCGTGTACAGCAGATTGTCAAGTAATAGAGTCAGCTTGGATATGTGATTGTACCAATAGTATGACCCCATGTACCTATGTAACTCCCGCTCCAGGACCGGTAGATAATGTAGTTATATTTAGCGGAAATGTTGCTGGTAGTATTTTATGTAATCAACTATGTCCATGTGATGCCGGTTGGGACTGTTTTATAGATGTCACCACCGGTCAGCCCACATATTGCCAAGATGGGGTTAGTGGCTATTATATGGCACAAAATGACCTAGGATTCTCAAATCCTAACCCAAACTTTACGGGATATAGTGATTTTACAGCATGTTGTGAAGCAACGGATTGTTGTTTTGCTGATTGTGATATTACCGCTGCACCAGGAACAGAACCAGGTAATCAAGTAGCCTTTCCTGGTGGAAACTGGCCTTGTTATTATATTCCTCAATTTCAACCACCTCAACCAGGACTGAACTGTGACCCCACTGGTCCACCTAACTGGGGACTTCCATATTGTAATATGTTAGAGTGTACAAGTGCGTTAGCCTTAAACCCATTACCTCCTCCCGCACCAGCATATATATGTGATGTGCCTACAGTAGACGATTGTTACTGTGCATGTGATGATTATATGACCAATATTGGACAAGGAGGTACTGTACTTACATCACAAGGGCAATATGTAATTATGGGTAATTATACATTACATGATATTGTATATCATTGGGACGCAGATTCACCATTATGTTGTTATGTGTGTATGTGTCCGTCATTAATGGGAAGCGCGGACTGTATAACTACTTTTGATTGTAGTTGTTTTATTCCAGATGATGGTCCATCAACTGGTGGAGTCCCAAATTGCTGGGAACCATGTGGTGCAACTCCAGGGACAGCACCAACAGGTTGTGACCCCTGTGGAATCGTACAAAGCAATACTTGGGAATGTACAACTAGTGGATGTTCAATGTCATCATGTATACACAACCCAGGTCTTACTCAAGAATCACAAAACTGTTATACTGGGAATACATGTGAAGGACACTGTAGAGCAAGTTGTTATTGTGAAAATGCAACAACTGATACAACCAATTGTGTAGTTTTACAAGATTGGATGAACAATACTAATACAGGTATATTTTTTGGTGGTTACCCAACGTGGCCCCCAGTACCACCAGGAGCTACCCACCCAGTTTATCCAATGGCATCTTTAGATAATTGTCTTGCTATGTTATCTGTAATGGATTGTTGTCCAGGAGGGTCAGCGGATACGTGGTATTGTGATTGGACCTCTAATTGTGAGACCGTAGCTGGTAATGCAGGACTAGGATGTGTGATAATTCCCGCGGGAACCCCTGGTTATCCAGGACCATTTACCAGTCTTGATGATTGTGAAGATTGGTGTACTTGGGAATGTGGTTGCCCACCAAATGGATTAGGAACATGTGTATTTAACGCGTTATCGACCGCTGCAGTCACAGCAGGTTCAGCTTATGATTGTTGGTTGATGAATGGAGGTGATTGTGATTGTTGTGCCCCACCAGACGAATGGTGGTGTGACACCTATGGAGCTGCAAATGGGGATTATACAACAGCAGTACCTGCATCCGCCTGTAGACCAGGTAGTTATTATGGTGGAGCGAGCGTCCTACATCAACAAGGGGCAATTGGTCAATTAGTAGGAGGACCGGCCGACCCAACCAATACTTATTTTGATGCACAAGTAACTAATAATTTTACAGGTATTGGATTTCCAGACCAATTAAGTTGTGAACAACAATGTAGATTCTGTTGTGATTGTCCTTCCCCACCAGGCACCGCTCATTGTAATGATGTAGACTGGGGAATTGCCACATGTACTTGTACACAGATACCAAGTGAATTAACACCGTTTTTCTGTGAACAACAAACCACATTAACACCTCTTGGTTTTCCTTGTGTACCTTCAGCTACCACTGAATGGTGGTGTATAGATATTGTAGGATGCCAACCATACCTTTCATCATCTCCACCATCATCATTTATTTCAGGACCACATATCGATTTAATAACTTGTCAGTCAGTATGTAGTTGGGCATGTGGAGATTGCATCAATGACTGTTTCTGCACCTTCCAAGCTTCACAATACTGTGTTCCCAATTATACAACTGAAGCCTTGTGTCAAACCGCAGTAGCCTCAGTAATAGTCTACGCGGGTGCAAATAGTTGTTGTGAGTGTTATGAATGTTTTTCCACTGGAAGTATAAGCTATACATATTTTGATGACACACTAAATTCATGGCAAATTGGAAGTGTTACTGTTAGTCCATTCACTGGACCTGCTCCTATGTGGAATATGGGTACAAATTATTCTATAGGTGATGTGGTAATGTTTATATTTGACGGGACACCATGTTGCTATGTAGCTGTAGATGATGACCCAGGAAATTTCTGGACCATAGACCCATATACTTATTACACTTATTATCAAAATGATTTAAATAATACAACTCCTGTATGGCCAGGACCAGCAGGACCTGGAACTAACGCAAATAATTCAGGTACTTTAGTATGGATTACATGTAACCCTAATTGTGTGACCGTACCTTCTATAACTTATGACTGTATCCCAGGAGTAACAACACCTTCCCCTGGTGATTGCTCCAACATGACCTTGATACCTGGTGGTCTGATTGGTGCATTTTCAGCAATATTTTGGTTATGTGACCCCGTAAACGGAGTACCACCAGCAACACCATTCTCAGATTATTATTATGAAAATTTGAGTTGGACTGGACTTGGTAGTCCTTGTTTAGACAGTAACGGTCACGCACTAGCGTATCCGATAACTATGACTTTCCCAGTCTGTATTAATGACTCAGTTTTTGAGGCCGCATACATGCCTATGGTTTCCCACTCCAAACAAGAGTGGGTTGACCACCTAGTTAATGCTGGGTTAGCAGCAAATGTTGGAATGGACTGGTGGGCATTAAGAGCATTACTTGCAGCTGTATGTGGTCAGTCAAACATGATTGTAAGTAGTGACCACTGTGAATGCCCAACTACCTCATGTACTTGTGTTCCAGTAACAGGACCAGGAGGACAATACCCTGATAGTCCGTCATGTAATCAAGCTTTATTAAGTGACCCTTGTTGTGGTTACTGGGAATGTATTCCAGGTGCCATGTGTAGTTGTGTGTTTAACAATACGCTAACAACATATTTAGGACCACCATTCAATTACTTAACTCAAACTGCATGTGAAAGTGACCTTACCACGTGTTGTTCAGGTACTACATCCATGAACTATCTGTGTAGAGATTTCGATTGTCAATGTGTACAGGACCCTCTTGGGACTTTCCCAAGTTTAATAGATTGTTTAAATGACCAATCAGAATGTTGTTGGACAGGTACTACTACCACTTACGATTGTATACAAGGTAATAATCAACAGTGTCACTGTGTTACAGTAACATCACCTGCGGTAGGTCAATACCCGACAATAGGTGACTGTTTAAGTGACCAAACAGAATGTTGTTACACAGGAATGTCAGGGACTGTTATGTATGACTGTGACCAAACATTAGGAGCATGTAACTGTGTAGCCGTCATGCCTCCAGGAACATGGGGACCTTTCCCGACCATGCATGACTGTCAAACGAGTCATACATGTTGTTATACCGGAAATACTGGTACTACTGGATTTCTGTGTAGACAGAGTATAGTAACTCATGGTGGACCTGGCGGTGTAATAACCCACTCTCTTCAATGCATATGTGAACCAACTAATACCAGTCCTGTTTACGCAACTCTGGGAGATTGTCTGAATGACCCCACGGATTGTTGTTGGACAGGTACTACCGCAGGACTGTGCATAGATTGTCAGGATACCTATATGCTTGAATTCCAACCCTTGGATGGTACATATTCTCCATATGGTCAATATATGTCATCAGCAATTGGTACTTTTGATAATACAGCTACAGGACAAGGAAATGCTTCACCAGAAGTGTGGGGTTTAAATCTATTATGGGGTAGTAATCAAATTGTCTTAAGTCCAATTGACCAATGTTGTTATATCTTTGTAGGTGATTCGGACCCTACTCACGCTTATTACGCTTTTGACCCAGCAGTCTGTTATCAGAATTGGTTACTTGGATTAGCGTGTGATGGAAGTAGTTCAGCAAACCCTACACAAGTTTGGACTCACCAACAACCATCACAGATTTGGGTACCATGTGACCCTCACTGTTCAGCCCACAACATGCCAACCTACGACTGTAACCAATTTTTCCAGTGTGTATCCCCAATAGGTGGTGGTGGTTTTTATACCGGACCTACAGCATATAATGATTGTTTATTGGGTTGTAACCCACCAGGATGTGATGATTGTAGTTCAGTATTAAATAGTTTTATGGTCCCAGGAGCACCAGTTTCATTTTTAGGTACGTGGCAACCAACTGTTGTATATACTGATAATGAATGTGTGGTAGACCCAGACGATTTATGTTGTTATTGTTGTGTAGTAATAGACGACAGCATATGGAGTCCTGGAGACGCACTGAGTTGTAAAGATTTCCACCAACCATCAGCGTATATAAATGTTGCCATGGCTGGGGGTGGTGGATGGATGAGCTGTGGATACACCCAAATTGGTGACCCGTGTTATGGTACAGGGGATTGTGATGGGTGTTACACTACTTTAGCAAGTGCATTAGGCACAACACCTATAACCTTTACTCCGTGGCCTGGTAATAGTGGTAGTTTTAATTATTTGTTTGGTGGTTGTGTTACAGACCCAGTTGATGGTTGTTGTTATTGTTGTGTTGATGACAACGCGATAGCACCACCACCGGCAAACGCAAGAATGGCAACGCCAATGTCATCTTCCTTCCCTTGTGCCATTATAAATGGTACTTTCACACCTGGATTTAATGGACATTGGGAGTCCTGTTTAGTAGACCAAAGTGGTAATATGTGTACCCCAGCAATTGTTTATGGTTGTACGGATTGTGGTACTATATGGGAAAACGACCCCATACTGAATCCTGGTGGTCTTATGTGTTGGGAAATTACACAGGGTAGTGTACTCAACCCTTTGAATTTTCCTAACCCAACCGTGATTGCTGGAGCAACTAACTTCTATGTTGGTGCAAATGCTGATAATGGTGGTTGTACTTATTAATGCTACACTATGAGTAATAACAATTTAAATAAATATAAATTAGTAGTTAGATATTTATAATAAAATAAAGATGAGTTTAGGTATAGTAAAATATAGTGGGTGTATCCCACCTCTAACAAAAGAAGAGGTATTAATGAATGTATGTGAAAGACCAGAAACTAGGTCAAATATATTTATTGAGAGAGGGAAAATATCAGTTTTTGAAAGACCCCAAAGACTAGATTTAACACCCAATATGGGAGAATTAGTTACACATGGTTATGGGTTCTATAAAATAGCAAAAGAATATTAATAAATGGCATTAGGAGCATACGGAATAAAAAGACCAGCAGATGTACGTCCGGAAGACGCACAAGTTATAGTACATTTTCAACCAGATAGAAGTGCAGCTAGCAATTATGTTATCACTCAACTACCATCCAGTCAAGTATTAGCTCCACATGTTCACAATACTAGTACCGGTGGTAACCCTAACGAAGTACTAGGGGGGTTATATGATTTAAAACTACCTTCAGCTGTATTTAGTCAAAAAGGTATATATACAGTATATATTAGACCAATTGAAATAAGAACTAATATTATAGATTGTGGTATTTTATCATCGTTACCTAACGTAAAAGGTTTAGTATTCGATTTAAATTCAGTGCCACTACAATTTAGAGACAGGTTTAGACCTTCTGAATTAGTAGGATATAGAATAGAATATTTAGAATTAGATGGGTCAAAAAAGAGTAATTTCTTTAGGCTTGTAACATCTAATTTTTATTGTCAACCTGTAGCAGCAAAATTAACCAACCCAAATCAAGTATCACCACGATATGTGTATACCAACAATAAAACTAATTTAGTTTTTTGTACACTAACACCAACAAGTGCACCATCAAATAATCCAAACGCTATTCCATTCATTGGTCAAGCAGGACAACAAGTAATAATAACTAACACCTTCTTTAACCCAATGGTGTTAGATGTCGAGATGGTAGACCACGACTTTGACACGTTAGCAATTGCATTATACGGTAATCAAGCAAAATCTATAGATACTGGTATATACACCTTATATGATTTAAGTGGGTTAAATAACATATATCAACAATATGACTTATATGAAGTAAGAGACGCATTTAATGACCAATTATTTGAGGTTAGACAAAATAGAGGTAACAATATCGATTTTAGTCAATCATTTAATAATATAATAACTAACCAATAATACAATGCCTAGTAATAGATTTAGATATCCTCCATCCCCACCCAATGGTTTGGGAACGTTCAGTGATAACTTAGTAGGCAATCAGATTACTGATGGGTCATCACAAATGACTTTAGGTAATTTTTCTACCCCACAAAATTATTCTAGACAAAGTAGTAGTGTTTACAATCTAGATAGTTTTTCCGCTCCTATAACTTTAGAATCTTTAAATATAACGGACCTTGAATTAGCTCAATCATTAAGTAGTAATCAACTACAAGTATATATTAATAATGATACTACTGAGTTAACTAATTTTGTATTATACGGCTCCTTAAACAAAAGATTAAAAGTAGCTACTCAGAATATAATAAATTTTTTTCCAGGAGCACTTTTTATAGATGGAATAGACCCAAACTACAACACAGGAAATACTACCGCTTATAATATTGTTTATGATAGTGGTAGAAATCAGACCACTTTTAAGGTTAATGTAAACTATATATCGAACCCATTTAGTATAGAGTTTACAACTAATGGTGACATTATAACCACCAATTTAAATAAAGAACAAATAATAAATAATTTAGAGTCATTTGGTTATAGTAGTGATACTATAGTAAATGTAGCTGATGGTACCGTATCCCAGTTAAGAAATTTTACTAAAGAATATAATAACTATTGTTTAACTTTTAGTGGGAGTATTACTGACAAAGAATATAAAGTTTTAAAATTTAAACCACAAACTACAACCATTAATTATATAGAATTAACGGTCAAAGGAGCTCCATTCGGAACCGGTAGCACTACCACAACACAGTACTACTTAAAACCCAACAAACAGGAATCAGAAAAAGTATTTAAAAAATTTGATAATATAGAATCATTTTTAGTAAATAGAGACTGTACTCCTATCTATACAGCACACTTTAAACTAATAAAAGAGACAGACCAAGGAGTAACATATTTTAATAACGAATATATTACATGGATACGTCAAGATGCAGTAAATATAGATATTACCACTAGTAATTACACTAACTATTTAACTAAATTAGCTTCTATAGGGGACGAACTAGACCAACAAAAAACCAATCTAATTTCTCGATTTTTAACAGCTCCAATACTAAAAGAATTCGATACTACGGACCAAAAAGTAGAAAAAACATTACAAATTTACGGAAGAAGCTTTGATGATGTAAAAACATTTGTAGACGGCATAGCTTATATGACTAACGTTACCTATGATGGTAAAAACAACATACCCAATAAATTAATTAAGAATTTTGCTCAGACATTAGGGTGGACAACACCAACAACCTTAGATAACACCACATTTTTGGATAGCGTATTAGGAGTGTCCAACCCCACCTACTCAGGAACTAGTGTAGGTAAAACACCAGCAGAGTTAGATGTAGAATTATATAGAAGAATTTTAATGAATACGGCTTACCTATTTAAATCTAAGGGTACCAGAAAATCTATAGAGTTTTTATTGTCCTTAATAGGAGCTCCTCCAGCATTAGTAGAATTTAACGAATATATTGTACTAGCTGACTCTAAACTTAGATTACAACAACCCCTACAATATAGATATGGGGGGCCCGAAGAATGGAGTGCCTCCACAGGTACCACTAATTGGAATAATATTGGAAACCACACAGGTACGGGATGGGTGTCACCAAATTACTATAGACCACCCAATAGATTTGAAAATAGATGGTCTCAAATATCCGGAGGGACATACGACACCACCACCATAAAATTTAGTCATATATTATTTAATTTAGGTGTACAACCAGCATTTTATTTGTCTACTGGTACTACATCACACCCATTTATTAGGTACACACCCCAAAATACACAAGGAGACTACCCAGTAGATAAAGACGGATACCCAACCAAACCAAGAGTAACTAATAATTATTTTTTCCAGAGAGGTGCTGGGTGGTTCGAAAGAAATGAAGAACATAAATCTGAACTAATAATAGATGAAAAAACTTCTGTTCTCTCCGGATGTACCCCCCAGATAAATAATATATTTGGGCCGTTCACATGGGGTGGTTTCTGGACTATGGGACAATACTCTAATGACTTAAAATGTCCTTATCTAGATAGATTTAGAAGATTTCCTCATATGCCTTTTGGTTTTGGATTAACCAGAATAATTGATGATAAAAAATCATGGCCTTATTTAGAACCAGGAAGACATCTAAGGGATTTTACTTTTAAAAATAGAGACGCGTACTACCATACATATAATGAAAAATTAGTTCTAAACGTAAAAAATATAGAGTTAAATTTAAATATAGGACAAGGATTGAGTTATGATATATGGAGACAATCTGCTGAAAGTAATTGTTTCTTTAGTGGAGGTTCATTACCCTCACCTTACCCTAATTCAGGAGGAACTTGGGACTCCACAAACCCGCAATGGAACGCAAAAATACATGACTTTAAAACCTTCCATAGACATTTCTGGAGAAATTTTATAGATGTAAAAAATAGAATGACCATAAGTGACGGAAAAACAGGAGGATACCCAACACTACAACAGATGTATCTAGATTATTTAAGAAATACATGTGGGGATAGTAATAAATACACATATACTAAAATGTTAGACTACGCTCAGTCAATGGGCGATTATTGGGTACGTATAATAGAACAAATGATGCCCGCTACAACTTTATGGACTAGTGGTGTAAAAATACAAAATTCAGTATTCCATAGAGATAAGTTTGTGTACAGGTGTTATAATATGACAGGAACTACCATAGTTAGTGCATTAACAGGCACATTTACTGTTAATCCAACAGGATATACTTCATATCCAGCCCCACAATTTCAGATGAGAATGCAAAATGTTTCACCACCGATAACCCCAACTACCGGTACAACATACTATCATAATATAATAAACGGGTCCACCCCAACCCCTATTTCTACCTATTCGACATCTTACAATATAGATAACCGAGGAGACAGATTTGGCAGTGAGATAGTAAGTGAAGCAACTAATATATTAGCTAATAAATTTCTCACTAATAAACGAGAATATAGAGAGAAGGCAATATTTACAAAACAAGGTAGTGTAAATAATCTTTTATGTGTGTACGGATTAAAAGAATTTGGTGATGATGATATAAATTGGATAAAAAATTATGATTTAAATATTGAGGGTGACAACCCAATAACACCTACCGGTGGAGTTACAACACCAACAGTCCCTAATACACCAACTAGAGGAAGGGGTACATTAGGTGTGAGAGCAAGAACACCGATAACAAGTAGTAGAGGAATGTCGTATTAATTAAGTATTATGCCATATAAAATATATAAGAGTAGAATAGATTTAAGAGTTTTATCAGATAAGATAAAATTTGTATTTTATGTTTCAGGTGATGAAAATATACCACATAAGCGCAACAAGTCTTATAATAAGACTAAAGCATTTACTTTCATTTATGATACAAATAGAGCGGTAGAGGTAGTAACTTATAGTGATAATACAGCTGAAAGAGTTTTTCTTAAATTTCCAGCAAGCAATATAGACATAAAAAATAATAGTGATATGGTTAGTTTTACCACAACCAACCTAGTACTAGAGGTTTTTAGAAATAAACAAGGTGTATTTGGGTTTGAGGAAGTTAAAGGTGGTGGTTGGGGTGCTTTTCTATCCCACCAAAACTATTTCGACGTAAGTACTGGTTATGGTACTAAAACAGGAAGTGGAGCCCTAAGAAATCTAGGAAGAGGTAACGGGGGCAAATCCCACACAATACAAATGCTAATACCAGGTATCAGAGTGAATAAAAAAATAATGAATAATATATCTTTTGACTTAGATATTCTTATAGAATCACAAAATCAATATATAAATACATTAGGGTTTAAATTAACAAAAGATAATACTATTACTATTGAAAATGGTTTATTGGATATAAAATCTCCTCGACAAGTAATAAACCAAACAAAGGAATTAGAATTAGATACCACCTACCTGTCATTATCACCAAAAGACTTAGCGTCAAGAAAAGTTTTACATGATTATAAGAAACAACTTATTAAATATAATGCAGATGTAGAAGGGTTACATTTAATTTCTAGTAAGGTTTACGCGGTAGAAAATAATATAGTTCCCGATGTTAACTTAGATAATGTAAATTTAACACCTTTGAATACAATACAGATACCCTATAATGTTTCCAGGGTAGTGTTTGACAATAATATTTCCGCAACTAGAAAATATTTTAAAGAAGGAAAAGAAATATATCAGTTAGATTGGGCACAAGAACTATTTAACAATAACTTAGTAACTAAAGCAAATAAATGTTACTCCCTCAAGTTCTCAACGGAAGAACAATTAGTAGCCTTTGCAGAAAAATTAAAAAATCAGCAGATAGGTAATATAGAAACCTATCCAGTAGTAAACCCAAATGGAACTGTTACAAATGTTATAAGACCATATAGTGATATATCACAATGGGTAGAAAGAACCGTACTAGACCAATTTAATGACATATCTTTTAGTTATAAGAGTAACGGACTTATTAGAAGTATATTAGTTTGTCCTAGAAAAAAGACACTGATTAATGATATAGAAGGTAAACAAAACAACCTATATACTAGTGGTGGTGAATTTACATATAGAGACGGAAAAAATTATATTGGTTCATATCATATACACCCTGAACATGGAATAATGGAAGGAGCGTATCATACAGAGGAATCTCACCAGAAGTTAATTAGATTATTTAACTACGCACCAATAAGTGGTGATAGTAAAACCGATTTTTTATTTACTACTTATTCTAATACCACTAAAAGTTTATATTCCGGATTTACCACTACAACTACCGACAAATTCAAGAGTAATGACACCTACGATTTATTTCTAACAGGTTCAACTTATTCAGGAAGCACCATAATACCCATAACTAATATAGAAACCAACCAAAAGTTACCATTAATAGATGATATAACCAAGGAATACAGACCATATATTTTTAATAAAGGGTATAGTCAGAACGGTGGAAATATTGTGTTAAATGAATCAAACCCAGATAACTACTTGACATATAGTGTTTCGGGTAACGGTATTTATAGGTTCACCTATAAAGCATATCTAGACATTAAATATACAGATACTAAATGGTGTAACTATCTTTCCCGTGCTTACCCTTCCTCGACTACAGGAACCTACCCAAGCACTAATTATGATATAAAAAGACTAATAAATACCTCCATAATTCAAGCGGGGGAAGGTGAGAGTGAGACTGCCATACTGGATACAAACTATAAATTCCACCCGGGGTATAAATTTAAGTCCGCGGAGGAAAAAAGAGTAGACAACATACCCGATAATAGTGGGATATTAAATTTTAATTTTACTGTGAGGTTGAATAAATTTAATTCAGGAAGTACAGCTTCTACTGTTATTAAAGAATTTAAAGTTTTAAGAAGTAAACTATATGGGACGGCAAACGACTACTTAACGTTACCCGTAACTCAATTAGACAAAGCATCTAGTGGGAGTAATGTGTGTGTTTTAAGTGGGGTTTCATCATCGACGATATTCCACAAACAAATCCCCATCACTATAGATACTGGGTTTATAAATTTAGTTAGTGGACAATCTCTAACCTTAACTTATGACACTAATTGGAGTGCGGACTCTAAAAGCAATTATTTTAGTGAATCTGGAACAACCAATTTAAAAGTTAATTTAGGACACCAATTAGACGTAAGTGGTAACACTAAAAATGCACCATGGTTTAGGGGGGTTAAAGTAGGAAATGAATTCATATATAAAAAATTATTTTTTGACGCGACACAGAAATCCAAAGCATTTACAATGGTTTCTTCAGGAGAAGAGAGAAAAGTAAAAACTGATGGTACCCTATACCTAACCGATAAAGAATGTGGAAACATAACCAGACCAGTAGTAAATAAAGAAACATTTAATAGATTAAGATTTTTAGACACCACCGGACCAAAGGATATGTTAATATGGGACCAAAGTGTTACCACACCCACTAATAATTGGCAAAAATTAATAGAAAATAATACCATCAAAGATTATATATTACCTAAATGTGAGGATACTTTCTGCCATCTTAGTGAAATGCATGAAGATGGAGTATTCTGCTTCAACCTACCAACGTATAATGATGAATATGGTGGGAAATGTGATTTTACTTTCCCACAAATTAAACAATCCTATGTTATTCAAAACGTGTTTAAAAATATGTTTGGAAACCAGTTAACTCACTATATAGTTGTAACACCAGAATGTAATTTCTATAAACCATGTTCACCATCTAAAGTGAATACAGCATATGATATTTTACATAAAAATATCCCACAGAATTGGAAATTAGTTAATGTAAACAAAAAATTAAAAATTAATGGTAAAGAAATTAAAATTATTTCTAGTTATTCACACTATAATCCCGGACCAACAACTATGGCGGGTGATTTTAGATGTCAATATTATTGTAAATGTGGACAAACTATGGCAGAAGAACTCGGAATAGACCCAATCTATGGTGTGAGTGATGTTTATACTAATTTAGAGTTATTAAATTGTGATGAATGTTATCAAGAAGCAAAAAAACATTGTGATAAGTTATATAATACATGTAAACCAATTCTAGTAGGGAGTTGTGATGACGCTGATTTTGTACTAGAACCAACAGGAAATATAGTTAAAAAATCTCCAGCCCTCATATCTACAACATCATTAACAACACTAGATGCTGGTGGGGGAACCGCCCCACCCAAACCATCAGGACCATGGAATCCACCAGGAGGGCCTCGAGGACCTAGAGAGCCTATAAAAACCAATGAAGAACGACCAGATAATACTAGGTACATTTGTGATGATGGGGTGTGTATTCCATATGTAGCAGAAACAGGTGGGATTAAGGGTATGGGGGATACATCAAGAACTAGCACCCAAACACTAACTACTACTAGTAGTATAATATACGCGAGTTTAACTACTTGTATGGCAGATTGTGTTGTCACAAGTAGTGGTAAACCTACAACGCCTTCTGAAGAAGAAGAACAAACACAAGATAACAGTGATTATGGTGGGGGTAGTCATGATGAGGAAGTAGATGACGGTAGTAAAGAGTCCGATAAAGATACTGATAAAGAAGGTGTATGTCCCCATAGCTATTATTGGTGTGAGGCTATGGGTGATTGTATAAGCAATGATGTACCTTGTGAAGAGATGTTAAAATAAATAAAATATGGGAAGTATAATAGGAAATAACGGTAATATAAATTTAGTGGGTGTTACTATGCAAGACACTGTTAGTGGGCAATGTGGAGGAGCTATATATAACCCCCAAGTCTCCGGAACTAGTACCACTTCACCATATAGTGTTGTCTGGTCCGGCATAAGTAATTATAGTGCCACAACATTTAATATATTTAGTTTATGTGAGGGGGAATACCAAGCTGTAATAACGGATGCAACCGGAGGTACCGGAACCACAAATATATTAATAAGTGGATATACAAACCCAACCATTTCAGCTAGATTAACTAACGATGACTGTATACTAGACCCCAACAAAAAAGGAACCATAACAATAGATAGTTCAACTACCACCACTTCAACCTACACCTATGAACTTTCTAAAGATAGTGTTTTAAAAGACAGTTATTATGGTTCTACAGCCGACACTTCATATACCTTTAGTGATATCGAAAACGGCGTTTACACTGTAAGTGTTATTGAAGAAAAAGCAACCCAATTCAGTGAAAGACCAGATAAAACGGGATGTACCTATACGGATTATAATGATGGTGGAGAATATAGTGGATGGACCATAGCAAATTTATTTGCTAAATGGGAATCGTGGTTACCACGTGCATACCACACTGTTACTTTTGGGGCAGGTGTAGGACCTGCGATTGGTGGTGGTAGCGGGGGTAATTTTGATTCTGGGTTAGGTAGTAATGGAAGAATATATAGTAATAATCCATATGTTTGGTTTTATACAGGAAGTTCAGCAACTAGAAAATCTGATACCACAAAAAATTGGTATTTAGGAAGTAGTGCATATACTATAGACGAAGGTGATAACATAGGACCTTCCGGACCAACAGCTACCGCAGCAGATGTAGGTTATTTTTATTATAATACAGTAATAAATAAATTTTTAATTTGGTGGAACGGTTTACCAGGGACAACTTATGGTTGGTTAACCTGGGACCCTAGAGTAGACTACGGAATTTACGGAAACCCCGTCGCTTGTAGAGCTCTTACAGGTTCAACCAACGGTATTAGTAATATTGATGTGGACGGTAATGATTATACTGTAGATTCATCAGGTAATGTTGCGTTAGCAAGTACCGTAGTTAATGCGGCACCAAGTGCTTTACGTAAATTTGCAACACCTACAACAGGAAATTGGAATCAAATCATTGGAAGAACCAGTCTATGTTCCTATATGAATTATACCTGGGCCACTTCATTTAATTCTACAGATAGTGATGATGATACAATAGGTTTAATTCTTGCGTCATTTAGAGATGAATATGGAACTTATGGGCCTACTGGTGTTACCCATACTCTTTCATTAAACTTTAGAGGTTCTACGGGAGCTATATCGATTCTTGATAATACCACAAATACTGCTTATTCTAATTTTTATTATTCAGGAAATCAATTTAGAGACTGTAGATTAAGTGCTAATTGTACTACTAATCCTTATATCAGTACTAAAATCTTAGAGAATGATGGGGGAACTACACCATTATCAGGAGCAAATTGGGATGTCATGGGTTCATTAAGAACTAAAATTACGAGGTCGGGAGAAATGGGAGAACATTTTAAAATCCAACTTACCCATACTATGGGTCCTGCTGGGGTTGTACCTGCAGGAGGAGCGAGTGGATATATTGACGCGTATGAAATAAATCTTAATCTTTTAGATAGACTTACATGGACAGGAAATACAATTTCCGCAGAACCATGGATAGATGACTATGCATTCTGTAAATATTTAGGTTCACGAAGAATAGGCTTTTATGCTAGTTCACAAGAAGCTGTAAGTTGGTATCATATGCAATTTAGTGGAAGCCCAATACAAAAATATTTAAGTGTACCTAATTGTAACAAACAAAGAGGTCCCATAACTTCAGTAATAATTACAGCAACTACAGCCACCACCTTAAATATAAGTGAAACAAAATCACAAGTACCTTATACCACCAACGAACCAGGGGTCCCACAAATAAGACCTAAGATGAATGTTTCTTTACAAACAATGCCTAACCCATCAGTTACTATTAATGGAATAAATAGACCTTACGTGACATCAACCGATACAATAGGTGGGGTACCAGATTTGAATATATATAATTTAAGTAATAGTGGTAGTTGTGAAGTACAATTTTATTTTGGTGGTGAGAATGACGAATTAATTTTTGGGGACGCTTATCCTAAGTTTAGAATCTACCCTTATTTATCTGAAACAGATGAAATAGCTACCATACCTGACTATGAAGCTATATTTGACACATTACCTTCTTATTTTGACCAGACATTACAAAATACAATTGTTAGTGCGAGCACCACGATTCCATTATCTAGTTTAACACAAAGTTCATGGCAATTTATTGTTAAACCAACTTATTTATTTAAAGACAAAAACTCGGTAGCGGATTATTGGATAGATACCGCCACCTACCCACCTAGTAGTAAAATTGACATTAAAAGAGATTTCTATTTAGTTGTAGTTAAAAATCCAGCTACCCCTGACTTATACTTAGGTGATTTTAAGTATCCAGCTAATACAGTACCATCTCTTTATACACAAACATTTACAATCGATGGTATGCCTGACGCACCAGGTTATGTTGGACCTAGTGTAGTTAAAAAAGCACCCGGACCATATTCCGCGTATACATACACTTACACGTTAAGGAGTGGAATATTTAATAGAACAGGACCTTTAGTTTATGTGAACGGAATATTATTAACGGAAGGATTTAGTGGTACCACGACTAAACCACAGACAGGGGACTATAATTGGTTACAACCATCTAGAACTATAAGATTTCATGCAGAAACAGTGAGAAATAAGGATGTCGTACAAGTGATTTATGACACTATGGGTAATTCTTACGTTGAATTTGCTACATTACCAGATACAGTACCAACATCCAGTGGAGAAACTATATATGAAGCAGATGGGTATTATTATATTAATTTAACTAAACAATCCACGGGGGGTGTTGGATTAGCATTAAACGGTGTAACTCAGACAGTCGACACCGATTTCCAACAAGTTAGTAACAGAAGGATTCAATTATTACGTAGTACTTCAGATTATGTAAGTGGAGATACTTTTGCCATATTTTATAGAACCATATATCAAACCATATCTGTCGCAGCAACTAAAAAACCACAAGTCCCAATTAGATATACAAAAAAATATAATTTAGAAGAATTTATTATAATCAAACTGTACAATGCTAATGGTGACCAAGTAGATGAACAAACTATAGTTGTGAACCCACACGAAATAGGGCCCATAAATAAAATGTGTTATTTAGAACCATCTACTTTTGGAAATTATACGTATGAAGTATTAATAAAAAGAGCTTACCCATTAATAAATAAAGATACGATTTACACTGTATCACAAAGTGAAAGAATACCATTTGAAATAAGTAAAAGTGTTTTTTACACAGATAACCCTTTTAAAAGAGAAGCTTTAGGTAGAGTTACACCATATTAAGATGAGTAAAACAAAATAAAATGTATTTATGATTAAAGGAAAAAATTATGAGTTATATAATTAAAAACAACACACAAGGAGCAATTGTTGCCAGACTAACTGATGCTGGTAGAAAAAAATTATCAGAAGGTAAATTAAATATAGGACTATTTCAATTAGGAGATAGTGAAATGTGTTATAATTGTTATAATACAAGTCTTCCTGCACAATATACCGGATTAAATATTTTACAAGCTGAACACAACGCCCAAAATCTATTACCTTTACCGGAAAAGAATAAGGGTCATGTAAAATACCCTATAAGTGGAGGTATCACTAGCGGTGATACTTTTGGACCTACAATTCCACAACATCTCTATGAAGAAGTATATAACACTGCAACAGCAAGAGGTTTCTTTACAGTACCCGAAACTAACACACCTGGGGTATACACCTACTTCTCAGCTCAAACAAACGCAGCCTATACACTATCTTCAAATTGGTTGTTCTGCGCATCCGCGATGACGGGTACAAGTAGTATGCAAATTACTAGTGCGGACTGTAGCACACAAAGCTATACACCAATAAATGGAGACTTAATTTCCGTTACCTATGAATTTTCTGGTAATGCGTGTTCACAGTTAAATTATAGTGCAGCATCACAAACTTTATTCTATCAAGTCCAAGCAGGAAATACCAACTCAGCACAAACAGCAATCGAATTAAATATTACGGTAGACAGGGATTTGCCGGATTATACTCTAGAACAATATTCGGGTATTACTGGTAGTTGTGCACATGTAAGAGTGTACCCTCCTTTTTCTGCAAACCCAATGACTACCGCGAGTATATATAGTACCGCAGCTACAGCTACCTATTGGTGTAATGACACATTATCCTTTAATAATTGTGCAAGCTTGAATACTACCGACACTAAAATATGGAATATGAATATAAATTGGACCCATACTTTAGCTGGTGTAGATACATCTGCCTATGAAGGAGATACATATTATGGTTCTAGTGGATATTGTGGCTCGAGAGAGTATTTTGGATTACAAAGTAATAATGGGCAATCATTTACTGACCAGTTTATTGATTTTTACCATCAAAATATTATTGGAGGTACCTATTATTATGATTCTTTTGATAATATAAGAGTTGTATTACCATCGGAACAGAAAGCCGCTGGTTTCCTACATTACACAAATAACACAACTACCGATTTTTATGGGGAAAAATTTGCTTTAAAACAAGCAGGTTTTTGTGGTAATCAAACTTGTGTAGGAGAAGCTAGAAACTTTAAATTACATTTACCTTGGTTAATGTGGCATAAGAAAAATGCAATTGGTTCAGGTACAGGAAGTGGTGTTGGAAATGAAACTATATTAGGTCAAACTTTTTATGTGGACCCACCTGGTTATCCCGGAGCGTTCCCAGCAGACGGAAATCCACACCTAATGTTATCCACACCAAACACTAATATGAATGACCAAGGACTAAGGTATTATCATTTATGGGATGACAACGCGGGTAGTGGAGCTACACCTAATAGAGTAGGTAAAGTATTTCCCGATTATAAAATGATGGTTATAGATGATGAAGAATTATTAACCGCAATGTCATATAAATCTAATAGAAGTTTTACCTTACCAGCCCCTAAAACAGAAAAGGTATTAGCCGGTACCTCATGTACATCAGGGTCTTGTGGTAATGGTGTCGTACAAGCATACACCGACTCAATTTACCTAACTTATATGTTTTATAATAGTGCAGGTACACCAACAGGACTACATTGTAATTACTATTCTTACGAAACCCTAGCATTAGGAGAAGAATTATTTGATTTAGCGGTCACATTTGGAAGTGAATTTCCTTATTTAAGGGATTTAGGAAATCTTAATGGTGGAGGTAATTCCTTAAGTGGTACTGGATTTGAAGCAGACCGATTATATTTGTTAAGTCAAATAGTTAGTAGTGGAGCGGAACCAGACCCAGCATTATGGAAATATAAAGATGTTACAGCTCAAATTCCTAACCATACAGTAGGAAATAAGATACTGGCCACCAATCTGATAGGACATACGTTTTATCTAACCGATTGTGATACAGACGCAAGTTGTATACAATGCTATACCGCTATGACAGCATATGAGCTACAGAATTATATAACCATACCAACTACATCACAACCAGAAGACTTACAATTTGGTGACGAGTATTTCTTTTATGGGACTCTTGAGACGGATATAATGGCAACTATCTATGAAATGAGACATGTAGTACAATTAGGACAAACACAATACTTAACATCAACCAACCCAACCTGGTTAGATTATATGGCGGTACCCACTAATTCAGCGGTTACACCAAAGATTACTGAAATCGGTTTATTTGATAACGAAAACGGGTTCCCAGATTTAATGGCTATTGCTAAATTGCAGTCACCAGTAGACAGAACGGGGACCCAGCAATTTACAATATCTATTGATTTTTAATGGCCTATTTAAATATACATAATAATTCTGTATCGGGAAACACATTTAGATTGTACCTATCTGATTATGGGAAATTACAATTAGCTGGTAATGGTAGTTTTTATTCTATGATAGAGAAATTTGGATTAGGTGATAAAGACATGGATTATCGTAGATTTGCATCAGGAAACACGTGTCAAAGTGAAGGTGGGTTAAGTGCTTTAAGTAGTTCGTGTTTCTATGATTTACCCGACTCACGAGGAGGGGAATTAACAACTATATCTGGTGGTTATACAACATACGCAAGTGTAATGGTAGGACCTAAGTATAGTATAGAAAGTAACGTAATAAAATTAAGTAATACGTCAGTTGGGGTAAACCCACAACCATCAACCATATGGTTAAAATATAACGAACCTATTAAATCTACAGAATTAGAAGAACCAGATAGTGGCATGTTTAGTAGTTGTTGGACATTAGGAAAATCGGTTACTACTTTTTTTCCGTCATATTGTTGGGCATGTTCGGATTTTAATGGGGATGGCAAAATTGATATTGATGATTTAAAAATATTTTTAAATTTAATGGAGGGTGAAGAAAATGGAACCCGTGAACTAATAGGAGATTACAATGGTGATGGTAAAGTAGATATGACCGATTTTAATATATTTTTAAACTGTATGACATATGATGGAAGTAATATCTTAGATTTTTGTAAAGACAAAGAAGTTTTTTGTTTACTTTGTGAACATCTAGGTGAAGCTTCACCATGTAACGGAGATTGTTTGGAATGTATTTAATGATAAAATAAATTGGATAACTAGATAATTATATAATAAGAGAATAATAATATGGGATATATAGATAGTGCAAGCACAACCACAATTAAAATACAATTAACAGAAGACGCTAGAAGTCGAATGTTAACTGCTAGTAATTTTATGGGTTTATTTGATAAATTTGGGATTTCAGATAGTGATATTGATTACAGAAACACCCAAAACCATGCGGATACCACGAATACTAGTAATAATTCTGCACAATTAGGGTTCTTACCAGACGTTACTGGGAATGACACTACATTTAGAAACGCGGTAAGTAGTGGATACAAACAAAAAGATATGGTACATACCACACCACAAAGTAGTAATGTATTATCGAGTCCTAAGAAATACGTAGCGTTAGGGTTTTTAAATAACAACAATCAAGTAGAGTATTATAGAGATACGGTAGAGATAGATGTGTATTTACACGACTATTTTGTTTTATGTAAATTATTAACTTCTAGATATATAGACGACCACAAAAACGTATTATCCACAAACTCGTCTGGAATAACCGCCTTATTTACCACCTATTTTAAAGATACACTAGATGTTGAAAATACGACAGACTACTTAAAATTATTAAATACATTATCAGAATACGGAATAACCCAATATATGAATTTCTGGGAATCTATTAAGGTGTATGACGGAACAACCTTAAGAACTAGTACCGTAAAATTAGTAGCGGATAAAGATTACTCCTATTACAATGCGTTAGCATTAGCAGGAGGAGCATATATGGGGAGAGGTGAACACACAGGTATAGATTTTGCGGGAACCAATCTAAAAGGGGTAAAACTCGCTTCACCATTCTCTATGGTGTTTTCCCCTGGTCTAAATGATAATTCTTCACGCTTTCTTAAAGGGTGTGGTGGAGCTGGAATTGGATTTGGAGCGTATGATATTGGGTATTTAAATGCTGGAGGATTAAGTGCTTGGGATAGTAACACTAACCCTTATCCTATGTTCACGATGAATAGCACATTAAACGGGTGGGCAACACAAGACTATAATATTAAATCAGTATTTATTGGGTTCGTCACTACAATTGACATGGAAAGTAGTGTTCCGTTAAGTAAAGATGGTTTTGGTAATGAAGGTTATGAGAGCATATCAACCACAATTCCATCTGCTAGATTAGTATTAAATGTAGCAACTAGTGACCTGAGTCCTACGTATTACCCTATTAAATTAGAAAGACTCACAAATCAAGTCGGTGCCTACGTAAACATAAGTGGAAGAAATCAGAAAGGAATTAATATAACAGAAACAACACACCCAACCGACACTTTTGGTTTACTGGTCGGTTCTTTAGAATATTCTTCTAGTTGGAATCGTGCAGAACAAGGATTAAAATCTTCAGCCCCATACTTTAATTTATACCCATCAAAAGACAACTCTAATGTGGCTGTAGCCGCTAGAGTAAAAGCGGAACAACAACCCTACTATACCTTAGGAACAAGAATGATGAAAATGGCAGACAATATATTTGTAGGTGTAGCAGGACAAAACAATAATTACTGGTTAACTGATACATGGTCAGGTGGGTTTAAAAGTGGATTAAGTGGTACCGGTGTTAGTTCATATAATATTTCTATACCAGTTACATGGACTATATATTCCCAAGACGATGCAACTGCCGCACCATGTAAAGTAACAGTAAGGTTTAAATTTAATAAAGATGCGCTTACGGAGTCTATTTCATACAATAATGTAGACGCACAAAATTATTATAGAACTTATGATAACGCTACTTTAAAGTGGTATGGTGAAGCAGGTGTAGATTTATCTTCATATTCCGATGACCCAAGAGGACATGGATACACCACTGGTAATACTTATGCTTGGCAAACGGAAGGAGGAAAAGCATTGTACAGAAAATTAATAAGCGGTCAATTAATACAAATATAATAATTATGGATATAAAGGCATTAGAATTTTATAGAAGAAATAGTAATTTTACAGAAAATAGTTTAAAAGCGGGTACCCAACAATTACTTTATTTTGATACACAATCAATTCCAGGTGGTAGAAATAGATTTGTCGACTCTATAGCAGCACGGAGCGGATTAAAATTTTACGGAACACCAGGAGAATACAGTGCAAACTATAAAGCATCAAAATATATCTCCGCTTTAACACCACCTAATAGAGGTAAAGTTATGTTTACAAACTATGAGAATAGCAATACATTAACTAAACAGACTGTATTTCCAGGTATACAAGAAAATGACAATGGTAGAAGTGCTGGGAGCCCTTTTCACATGGTTATGCTTTACTTTCCTGGTAAATCTTCTTTAATTTTGGATACAAACCCTAAATCAAACAACTATAAAAATTGGATATAAAATGGGAAAACTTAAAAAAATAGAAAACAAACAAAAAAGTATAAAAACGGTAGTGGTACCTTATAGTGGTGATGGATGGACTTCAATAAGTGGAAGTACGTTAAAATTTACAGCAGCACAAAGAGACCCATCAAACGGAAGAGCTTTCTCAAACCTATATTCTTCTTTTTCTTTACCAGCTACCTCAGGGTCTGTAACTGACTATGAATCAACATGGGCAAGAAATGGTATGAGTGCTTTAAGTCAAGATAATATAATAGTAGTAGACATACCAAGTACTGAATACGGAACACTAATTGACGGAAGAACAGTTAAACTTACCTTTGCTAATACTACCGCTGGTACATACACCTTATATAGTTCTTATTATGAACCATTACCAACATCATCGGATAACTCTGATGAAGCAGAATACTTCGGTAACCCTATCATCCCCGGTAATATAAATGGTTCACCAGGTATGGCTAGTTCTAATGTAGCTTTTTTATTTTGTGACGATATAAAACCACCAACCCTAGCGAGTTCAATTACCGCTATAAATAATTGGTCAGATGGATGGCAAACTAATGTAGTTCCTAATGGATATCCTGGAGGAGGGACAGACAACTTTAGATTTACAGATGTTGTTTCATCATCTAATACCCCTAAAGCATATGCCCAAACCAATGACACACCAGTAGGAATAATGTATTTAGATAAAGGTTTTGCGGTAATTACGGACCCTATCTTAAGACAGTACTTTGATTTTTCAGGAGCGTCTTCTGCAGCGACGGAATTATATGACGGAGATGTATCAGGATTTACTCAAATATGGTACACAGCAAGTACATCAGCGTTATGTACTTATTATTCTTTTGAAAAACAAATACAAATACAATTAGATTTGGTAGCTGGTTCTGACGAATTTTATATTACCGAAAATCAAACCGCAGCTAGTTCGGACGCACCTTATTATGGAGCAGGTGGAAAAGACACAGGAATACAATTTAAAACACCATTTGGAGATATAGAAAAGATTTGGGACTTATCAGATGTGACCTCAACATACATAACTGAAATTGGACTCTACGACGCACAAAATAAATTATTAGCAATAGCCAAACCAGACAGGCCTATAGAAAAAAAGAAGAACACACCAACCACTTTACAATTGATTCTTACGTTCTAAATTTACAGTATGGAAAAACTAGGAAAAAGCCCAAAAGTATTAGGGTTGGATATATCAACAAAAACTATAGGGTGGGCATTATTTGATACACAGACTAAAAACTTATTAGAACTAACTCATTTCTCACCAAAAATTAAACCTGTACCTGAGAGTAAAATAGAAGAAATGTTGTTAAAAGCTGAACAATTTAAATCCAAAATTTTAGACTATAGGAATGTAGGTATAACTAAAGTTATAATAGAAGAACCTCTTTTAAATTCTAACAATATACGTACAGTCTCTACTCTAATGAGGTATAACGCATTTATTACTCGTATTATTTACGAAACTTTAGGTATAGTTCCCGACTTCATCTCCACATATAATTCTAGAAAATTTGCTTTCCCGTCTCTTTTTACGGAAAACAATAAAGGCAAAAAAGTATTATTTGGTAAATACGAGGTTGGTTGTGATAAAAAATATATTATTTGGCAAAAAGTTTCAGAAAAAGAACCACACCTAACATGGACCTATACTAGAAACAACACACTTAAAAAAGAAAATTTTGATATGTGTGACGCTTATACCTGTGTCCTAGGATATCTACAACAAAAAACCATTTGGTAATTGATTAACCTTAAAATATTCCATATATTTCTAACATGGATGAATCACCACTATTAATAGAGTTATTACAAGAAGTTTTAGGAGAAATAAATCTCCACTACCCAAACAAAGGACAAATATCATTTGACTGTCCTGTATGTTCTTATGACATTAAAGGATTAGACAAAGGAGATGGAAAGGGAAATTTTGAAGTTAACTACCATCAAGGGGTATATAAATGTTGGGCATGTTCGGAAACTTACGGAACCCACGGTTCATTAAATAAACTATTTTTTAAATGGGGTAACAATAGAATAAAATCCACTTGGAAATTGATAGGTGGGGACTTCATTAAAAAAACAGAAAGGAAATATGAAGACATTAAATTACCTAAAGAATATATATCATTTACAAAAGGGAATAAATTAACCATCCCATATAAGGAAGCGTATAATTATTTAAGAAAAAGAAATATAAGTGATGAGGTAATTTCTAAGTATTCTATAGGTTATACCACAGAAGGAAAGTATAGAGGTAGAATAATTGTTCCTTCATTTGATGAGAATGAAGAAATAAATTATTTTGTTTCACGCTCCTATGTGGGACATAAAAATAAATATAAAAATCCTGAAGCAGAAAAAGACAAGATAATATTCAACGAACACATGATAAATTGGGACGAGGATGTATATCTAGTAGAAGGGGTATTCGATATGTTTTTTGTCAACAACTCAATTCCGGTATTAGGTAAAAATTTAAGCGATAGACTATGGAAAACTCTATATGATAAATGCACCAGTAACATTATTGTATGTTTAGATGGTGATGCGTGGGAAGACGCTCAACAACTTTATAGAAAATTAGAAGGCGGTAAATTGACAAATAGAATAAGATTAATAAAATTACCTAAGGATAAAGATATTGGTGATTTAGGCGGAGTAGACAATTTAAAAAGAATCAAATTATTATGAAAATAACTAAAGAATTAGCTAAATTTAATAACATTAAGTTTCATGACAAGGAACATATATATTATTTAGACAATGTAAGGACTAAGTCAGTAACCTCTATTATAGGAAAATACAAACATCCATTTGATAAAGAGTATTGGTCACAAAAAAAAGCCGACGAGAGAGGAATAACAAAGGAAGAAATTTTAAAAGAATGGAAATATAAAGCAGATTTTTCTTGTGAAAAAGGTTCTGCTTTCCATGAATATGTAGAAAATTTTTTAACAAATAAACTTTTTCCATTTCCCGAACATCATATTACTGAAGCATTAGGGAGTGTAGAAAATATGTTGGAGTGCAAAGAATCCGTAAAAGCATTGATGAAAATGTTTGACGACTTTTACGAAAAATCCTTTGGTAAATTAATTCCAGTTCGTGCGGAAATTGTGGTTGGTGACAAAGATTGGGGGGTTACAGGTATGATTGACCAACTCTTTTATAATGAAAAATCTAAAAAGTTAGAAATATGGGATTGGAAAACTAATAAAGCTATAAATAAAGAAAATAAATGGCAACAATTTAAGGAACCTCTGTCACATTTAGATGTTTGTGAGTTAAATACCTATTCTTTGCAGTTATCTTTTTATAAATTAATAGTAGAAAGAAATACTACTCTTGAACTTGGAGACTGTTATATTGTTTGGTTTAACGAAAATAACGAAACCTATAAAATTATAAAATGTTATGATTTTAGAGATGAAATACTTAAAATAATGAAAAAATGAAAGTAGAAAATACAGATAAAATGAAAAAAATATACATCCACGGAAAAAGCTGGGAGAAGGAAGTGGAGGGGCCAGAGGGGCTACTAGAAGTTAAAATAAGTGAATTAATACCTTTTAGTAGATATACAGGTGCGGTTACCATAGATAAGGAGGACAACATAATTCAGACTAAAGACGAAAAACTATGGCGTAAAAGAAGAATGAGAGGATTTAAATCACTCTTAAAAAGGGTATTTAGGAGTGTTTATTTTAAAGGCCCCTCAAGTACACTGTACCCATGGAATGTCCTCAAAGAAAGTATTGAAAAAGAGGGTTACGACCCAGCAAAATATGGGTATATAATAGTCCGAGCCAGAAAAAATAGTGAAGGAGAGAGAAGATTTCAGATAATCAATGGAAATCATAGATTGGAGGTTTTATCTGCATTATATGGGCCTGACTACAAATTAAAAGTTAGAGTAACAAATTCAGCATCAGTTAAAGGCATATTAAAGATAATCCCGGATGGATTAAGGAATGTACCCATAACTCTTTTTCCATCTTTTATATTTTTCTGTTGGTACCTTTTCCTACCAATACTCATAACATCAGTACTTGTATATTTAACACTTAGTTGGATTAAGGATATTAGAGATTTATCAAAAACCGAAACCCACCCTAAAAAACATCTAACTTCTATATATAACAAAACCCCTAAACTATATAGATTACTAATGAATATTCACTATAACCTAACATATATCATTTCAAGTATCATCATTCTATTATTTACCATTTATGCATTTTATCATTATTGGCTAGAATTTTTCATTATGATGGGAATTACATTTATATTAGGAACTATAATACAGTATGTGTTGTATAAAACAAAGAATACTATAAAAACCGTAAATAATTTAACACTAAACGACATAATAGAAACATATAAAAAATAATGATAGAAAAAATAATCCATTATTCCGACCTTCATCTAAAACTCTATAAACAACATAAAAGAGATAAGAAAGTTTTGGAAAAAGCCTTAGAAAAATGGAAAAAAGAAAAACCAGATAGAATTGTTTTTACTGGTGATTTTGTACATTCTAAGAATCAGATGACCCCTGAACTCATAAACCTAATGTCCTGGGTGATGACTGAAACAGCTAAAATTTGTAAATGTATATACCTAATAGGTAATCATGACTTTTTAGAAAACAACATGGACAGAATGGACGCTCTATCACCAGTAATAGATAGTTTAAATAACCCAAATATAGTATATTATAAGGACACAGGATGTTATGAAGATGATAATGTATTATGGTGTGTATACTCTCTTAGAGAACATAATATTAGCCCTAGTATACCACTAGACACTGACAAATATAAAATAGGTCTATTTCATGGTGTTATAGAAGGGTCATCAAATGACTTTGGGTTTGTATTTGACGCTGGGTACAGTGTAGATAGATTTGAGGGGTGTGACGTGGTATTAGCAGGTGATATCCATAAAAGACAAACATTCAAGATACCCGGTAATAAGAAAGCATATATGGTAGGGTCGACCATAATTCAAAATTTTGGTGAAAGTATAAAGAATCATGGATATGGTGTATATAATACAAGAACAGAAAAATATAGATTTTTTAACCTTGATAATCCCCAACCATATCTTAACTTTAGAATAAGAGATATAGAGGATATAGAGAATAATAAAGAAATTTTAATAAATGGTTGACATAAATAAAGATTTACAAAAAGAATTCACAATGTATTGTGAATTAAATGAAATAACAGAGGTAGACAATTTTATAGTTAAATGTGCTAAAGACGGTTTAACATTAGATAAGTATGGTGTCGCACCATTCCTACCCAAATCACAAATTCAAGAAGTACCAGTAGAAAAAGAGATAGTGAAAGAAGTGATTAAAGAGATACCAATTGAAAAAGAAGTTATTATAGAAAAAATTATAACGAAAGAAGTAAAAGATACTCAGTTAATTGAAGAATTGGAAAAATTAAGAAGAGAATTAACTGAAGCAAGTCAATTAATAGACGAACAAAAAAATAAAATAAAAGAACAAGATGACGTACTTGAACACTTTAAGAACGTAACGGTAAACAGAAGAGCAAAGTATATGAAATCATCAAACTTAAACGACACCTATTTAGATTAATATTATGGAAACACTTATATGGATTTTAGCAGCTTACGGAATGTCCCAGATACTAGTATTTGGTAGCATATTTGACACCACGAGAGAATGGATAACTAAGAAATCAACATTTTTGGGAGATTTATTAGGATGTATGATGTGTACATCTACTTGGGTGGGGTTCTTTTTTTCCCTAACGTTTTACTCACCTACACTATCAATGATTACAATACCTTATAGTAATATATTTTTTGATGGCATGTTAGCAAGTGGGTCTGTATGGGGAATAAATGCAATTATAGAATGGTTTGAAGAAAATAAACCACCTAAAGATGATGATTCACATAATGATTATTCAGGACCTGGAGTATTATAGAGTTACTCACAACAACATTCAGGGCGGCTACTAGAACATCTACATGCCGGCATTTTTACCGGTTCATCACCACTACCTTGAGCAAATTCTAATGATTTAGTAAACGGTAAATAATAAGGATTCCACGAATAACCATCCTTCCAAATTGCGTAATGTAAATGAGCACCACTACTACCACCTTCTTTATTATGGTCAGGGTTGTCACCACCCGTAACACCTATAGGAAAACCTTGAGGTACACTTAAACCTACTATAACCTCTGCTGGAAAAACAAAATCCATATGACAATACTGTACAGTATAATCATTATTACATTGTAATTTAATCATGCCCCCACAATTACCAACTCCATATTCACTAGCAGTTATAGTTCCATTACATGCAGCAACAGCAGGTTGATTCTTAGCAATATCCTGTGTATCTAAGTCCACACCATTATGTTGACGTTCAGGATTACCAAATCTACCACATTTATACCAATTACTTCCATTTACTGTACCCAACTTCATACCATCTTGAGTCATTAAAGGATTAATATTAGGAGTGTCACTACCATCATTACCAACGAAGGTTTTATAAGCAGCAATTATTAAAACCATATCCGCTCTATCTATTTTAGCTGCGACTTTTTCATCTAACACATCCCAGTCTATGTCTTTAATGTAAGTTTGTACATCAAAATATCTATCTCTCAGTACCTTGATAAGTTGTTCATCTAAGTTACTAGCATGTCCAACCAAAGTACCGTACTGAGTTTCTGTTATTCGTATTTTCATTTATGTTGATTTATATTAATAAATATACGATATTTACCATATGGAAATAAACAAACTAGAGAACCCATTTATAAAAGTAACTTGGGAAGATATACCAGAGAATTTCACTCAAGAAAGAATAAAAAGAGCAAGAACATATTTTCAAAATAAATACAAATCTAAAAATGTTACCGTAATAACTAAAGCTATAGATAAGAGTTCTGGAGATGAACTAGAAATAGATTTAGAACAAAATGTTATGGACACCAACTATCAACGAAATCTTATGTCACAGTTTGTTATGGCAAATGATATAGGGGTAGATATAGAGTTATTAAAACGTTTAGATGATAAGGTAAATATAAAAATTGCAGATGAGCTTGAGGTAGACACCAAGTACAAAAGGGTATATATTAAAAATATAAAATTTTCTAATTTCTTATCTTTCGGGGATAATAATTTATTGAATGTAGAGAAATTAGGAGGAATTACCGTGATTGACTCCAACCCACCTAACTTTGGTGGAAAGTCAGTCTTAGCGGTGGACTTAATTCTCTTTTTGTTTTTTAACACCACCACAAAAACCACCAAAGCCCTGGACATATTTAACAGATTTAGAAAAAACAATGAAGTGATAGTTCAAGGAGAAGTAGAAATAGATGGTAATGATTATATCATAGTAAGAAAAGTTAAAAGAAGAAAAACTAAAAAGGGTGAATGGTCAGTTAGTACTAGTTTAGAATTTTTAGAAAGAAAAAAAGACGGTACACTACAAAATTTTACGGGAGAACAAAGAAGAGAAACAGAGAAGTTTATAAAAGAATCGATTGGAACCATGAACGATTTTCTTTTGACTGTATTATCTACAGCAGGTAATTTAGAGTCACTAATTGAGTCCAAACCAACTGAGAGAGGTAATATATTAAGTAGATTTATAGGGTTAGAAGTTTTAAAAGATAAAGAAAATAAATGTAAAGAAATGTATTCCGAATGGTCTAAAAAACTCATTTCTAATGTTTATAATGTAGAAGAACTAAAGCAACAAATAAAAAATGAAACTACTAAGAAAGAAATTTTAATAGAATCTAATAACGTAAACAATAAAAACCTACAAGATTCTATTAATAAATTAAAAATAAAAAACATAGAAAGAGATAGGTTAATAACCCAGAAAATAACCGATATTGACTTAGAAATACAGAATGTAAATCCTAGATTATTAGAAGAAAAAAAAGAAGAAGAAGATAATTTAATATCCATTTTAAAGAAAAAATTAGAGAATTATGGTGAAAATGATACACCAGAACAAATTAGTTTAGAAAAGTTAAAAAATAAAAAAATTAATCTTAAAAATTTAATTTTAGAAATAACTAAAGAAAAAGTAGAATTAAGAAATATAGATAAGAACTGGAAACATTTAGAAGAAGCGGAGATTTGTCCATTATGTAAAAGAAGTTTAGAAGATGTTGACCATAGTGAAGAAATTAAAACATTAAAACTCACTTCACACACATTAAATGAAAAAATTGAAACTACATCATCAGATATAACCATCTTAGAAAAAGAAGTAGAAACACTAGAAGTTAAAAAAACTATATTTGATGAGTATGAAAAAGAATTACTAAAAAAAGAAAGATTAGTATTAGAGATAGGTCAAAAAGAACTGGAGGTTGATAAGGTAAACACCCAACTGAATAAATGGAAACAAAACAAAGACAGAGTAGAACAGAATAAACTTATAGAACAGAAGATTTTATCCACGAATTCAGAGATAGATATCCTAACCAACACCAAAGACACTACTCTCAGAGAAATAGAAACTAATTTGGGTGATATAAAAGCTATAGATACTCTAGTAGTGGAATCTAAAATTAAAATAGATAAAATTAAAAAAGAAAATGAAGTTAATAAGATTTTTAGAGCTTATTTAACGGTATTTGGAAAAAATGGGATTATAAAAACTATAGTTAAAAGTGTTGTACCAAAATTAAATAATGAATTAATGAGGTTATTATCTGATGTAACTAATTTTATGGTAGAAATTAAAGTAAATGACAAAAATGAAGTTGAATTTTGGATGGTAGACAACGAAAGTGGTGTTGAAAAACTACTTTCTGCTGGAAGTGGATTTGAAAAAACATTAGCTTCATTATCTATTAGGACTGTCTTAACTAAAGTATCATGTCTTCCTAGACCTAATATTACAGTATTTGATGAAGTATTAGGTAAGGTAAGTAATGAGAATTTAGAACAAGTAGGTGTTTTCTTTAGAAGAATAAAAGATTATTTCGAAAATGTATTTTTAATCACCCATAATCCATTAGTAAGAGAATGGGCGGACAACAGTATAACAATAACAAAAGAAAAAAACATTTCTACCTTTAATTCCGGTAATGAAACGAATACCAAATATTTATAAGTATGGAACCAAGAGTTAGAAAATACTTATTATTCATGTTTGGTAATTGGAATACCATTGAAAAGAACTCTAAAATTATGGGGAACATTAAAGATGTTATGGACACCATAGTAAGTCATCATGAGTTTAGTTTCGTTACTGGAGATAGAGTGATAATTATGTGTATAAAATCACGAATGACCTTTGAAGAAATAGAAGATATATTAAAAGAATTTTTAACTACGGAGGTTACCTCTTTCTTTTTAATGCCTAAACCAAGAAAATTATCCTATAGGTTAGATAAAAATTTAGAAGACCATCTCTTTAACGGAGGCAATCCGAAGAGACAAACTAATATAAAACCAGAAGTCGCGAAACTACTTCAACAACAACTTAAGAATATTGTAGATAATAAATTTAAAAATTTGATAACAGACCTTGACAAACCAGTAAGAAGTCGTACAATTAAAAAGAACCTAAGACCCATGACTATAGATAATTTATTAGATAAAATAATAGATGAAGGGTTAGAAAGTCTCACTAAAGCAGAAATGGAATTTTTAAATAAATACAATAGATAAAACCATATTAATGAAACTAAATACCAAAAAATATAAAGTATCAATCTTTACAGAAACAAGTTGTGACTATTGTACAGAAACGAAAAAAATTTTAAAAGAGAATAACATCCCTTTTAACGACAAATGTATTACGGTTACATCCCCAGAATTAAAAAAAGAAAACGGGGACACACGTTGGGAGTATATTGATGCAGAACGTGAACACCATATGGCGTGGTACACCCCAGTTTTAATTATAGAAGACCTTGACAATAACACCACCTACATACCTACAGTTCAAGACAAAAGTAGACATTTAGCGGGCCAAGCAATGGACGGACCTGAAGACCTTATTGGAGTACTCAAACCTTACCTTATTTAAAAACCCAAAAATATTTGGTTAATACAAATTTATTTTTTATTTTTGTACCACACAATATAATAAACATGACAAAACGTCAGTTTATATAGTATGGTACACTTATTGTAGTATTAATATAATAAAATAAATAAATAAATGGCAAAGAACACATTCATCAATCAAGCAGAAATCTCTCATTATTTAAAAGATGTGAGAAAAAGAAAAGTATTAACCCCAGCACGAGAAAAGGAATTAGCAAAAATTATGTTAACCGAAGGTACATCACCTGAAGTTATAGAACAAATTCATTTAGAACTTTTGGAAGGTAATTTACGCTTTGTAATAAGTGTAGCAAAAGATTACCAAAATCAAGGAATATCACTATCCGACTTAATCGCCGAAGGTAATTACGGGCTATTAAAAGCAATAAAAAACTTTGACTGGAACAAAGGTTTTAGGTTTATTTCCTACGCGGTATGGTGGGTAAAACAATCTATATTACAATGTCTAAATGAAAATGCAAGAACTATAAGACTCCCAGTTAATATAATACAAGAACTACATCGACAAAAAAAACAAGTAGGGCAAGAAATCGAGGAACTAAACACCAAACTCGCTCTTCTACCAACTACGATTAACTACGATAGACCAATAAATGAAGAAGGTGATACTTTAATTGACATGATAGTTAATGAAAATGCTGACGACCCAGAAGACTCTTTTAAAGACGAATTTAATTTAAAAACAGAATTAGTTAAACTAATGTCAGGTCTAGATGATAGAGAAAAAAATATAATTATAGACTATTATGGGTTAAGTGGGACACCTATGACCCTACAAGAAATTGGGGACGAATTATCCCTAACTAAAGAAAGAGTTAGACAAATTAAAGAAAAAGCCTTAAGAAAATTAAGAAATGATAGCTATCAATTGTTAGAATACCTGACTGATTAATATTTATCAATAAAAGGATAAATGAAAAAAAGACTATTTCCATTACTCATCGCGTTAGCAGCATTAGCGGTATCTGGGTCAGCAGCCTTCTATTCTGTCTTCGGATTAAGTAAATTATTCGCGGGTGCTTCCACACAAGTAATAATAATGGCTGGTTCACTTGAATTCGCCAAATTAGTGGTAGCATCACTACTATATCAATATTGGGGTACCATAAATAAGGTATTAAAGAGCTATCTTATGATAGCATGTTTTGTTCTAATGGTAATCACTAGTGGTGGTATTTACGGATTCTTATCTGGGGCGTATCAGGAGACAGCAACTAAGTCGGAACTACTTGATAAATCATTATCTATACTCAACCAAAAACAAATTAGATTTGAAGAACAGAAAGAAGATCTAACCATAGAAAAGACCCAGTTAAACAAATCGATATCGGACTTGAGAATATCCCTCTCAAACCCCGCGTCAGTTTCTTATTACGACGCAGACGCCGATCAAGTAATTACAACAACATCTAGTTCTACTAGAAGAGCATTACAGTCAGAATTAAAAACTACAATTGCAGATAGAGATGTCATCAACTTAAAACTAGAAGCAATATTAGACTCCATTTCAACAACTGATATGGTTTTATTAGATAAAGAAATATCTAATGAAGACGAGAGAGAATTAGGACCATTAAAATATTTAGCAGAGACAACAGGATACCCAATGGGACAAGTTGTCAATTGGTTCTTATTATTAATTATATTTGTATTCGACCCATTAGCAATTGCAATGGTAGTTGCCGCCAATTTTGCATTCTCACAAATAAGAAGACAAGAGGATGACGGTAGTTTTATTATAACATCAAAAGGTATAGATCCTAAAGATGTTAAAATGTCAGTTCCTAAAGGAATGAAATTCAACGAACCATACCCAATGGAAGAAGATAAATGGGTTATTGAAAAACCAGAGAAAAACTATCCAACCACAGAAGATATTATTAAATTTAATAGAGAGGAAAATAGAAAGAAAGAATTTAACGATATTCCAGAGGAGATAAAGGACAAAGAGGATCAGTTAATGTTAGAAGCAGAAGCTCGTATGAATGTGATCGGTCAAAACGGTAATGATGGGTTACACTATGAAGATGATGATACGGATTTTGATATAAATCAAGACCCACTTAGAGAAGAACAGAAAGAACCCAATACAGATATAAAAAGGGAGATGAGTGTAAAAGAAAAGATTAAAATTAAAGCAGACGAACAAAAACAACGAAAAGCACCAAAGGAAGGGTTTCAGGGATATACAATAACCAACCATGCCCAACCTATAATAAATCCTAATGTGTTAAAATATAGAAATAATAGAAAATAAAATGAAAAAATCACAATTAAGACAAATAATAAGGCAAGTAATCAAAGAACAAACTTTAGCTGGAAGATTTGATATTACTGCACATCCTTGCAATGGGTATGGTGATTATAAAAATTATGTTTTACATCTTTCTCATCCACCGCAGGGACAAGCAGCTTGGGATGCTGGATATCAATCTGTTCACACAATTGGATTTTTAGATAGAACATGGGATAATGGTAATTCAATTCCACAAATAGACGATTGGTTTTGGGCGAGGGGTATAGTATGGAAAGTAGCTCATGTAAATCATGCATCATATCCAAATCCTATCCAACCCTTTGGTAATTTACGAAAAGCTAACGCAGATGTAGGTAATGGTGAATGGTGTAATACTCACTATGTTTGTACACCTGGGGTAGATAAAAAACCTTGCCAAAAAATAGCAATGGGTGATATTCCATTTAATCCCCCAGTTAATTTAACAACTTCCTTTGCAAATAAAGAAGCATGCATGAATAAATGTGGACCTGTATTTGAACCAACTGACCCTATTGGCCATACATCAATAGGAACAATAGGAACAACTCAAACAACAGGTTGTTATTCATATCATAACTGGCCTCCAACACCATCCCCTACAAATCAACCTAATTGTACTCATGTATGTATACCCCCAAAAGGTATAGGGGGCCATGCATGGCTGCAAAATCCCGGATGCCAAGAAATAGCTTCCTCCATAGCTTATACAAGTGCTGCTGGGAGTGGAGCTCCTCAATTTGCAAATTTACAAGATTGTCAATCAGCGGGATGTGAAGAATCTCCAATATAATAGAAAATAGAATGAAAACAAATAAAAAGAAATATATTCTCGAAGAAGGTCATTACACAAGTAAGGAAAATAAAAAGACTAAGATTATTTTAACTAATTCTTTAACTCCAGATATGCGTTTCTTTGAAGGTTGGAAACTTAGAAGAAATGGTAATTATAAAAAAGTAACCCCATATACTGTTGATAAGGACGGTACCGTATACGAACATTTTAACTCAAAGTATTATTCAGAGTATATGAAGTCAGAGAAGATTGATAAGGAAACTATATTAATTACTTTAGTGAATGAGGGATGGCTAACGAAAGATTCACACTCAAATAGGTATAAAGACTGGAGTGGTAATATTTATAAAGGAAAGAATATAATTAAAAAAGAATGGAGAGGATATTTTTTTTGGGCACCATACACCAATAAGCAAATGGAAGCTGTTGGTAGATTAGTGGAGTTTCTTTGTGATGAGTATAATATAGAAAAAAATTCTTTATCACATAATGTAATGTTTACAGAAGCACCATCTTTTAATGGAGTTCTTAGTAGAAGTAATTTTTCTAGAAAATACAAAGATGTATCACCCTCATTTGATTTTAGTTACATAGATAATAAACTATTAAAAGAGATTAAAAATGACTAACCAGTATGACGAAATAAAAGCATTACTCTCAACCAGCAGAAATCTGAAAAGAATAAACACAAATATTCTTAAAGAAGAAGAGGGTAGAGAACTTACACCTGAAGAACAAAAAAGAGAAGAAGAAGATTTTAGAAGAGCTGTTTCGGATAGAGTTAAATTTGGTAAAATAAGAATATATGATAGTGGTGGACTCCCAAAAGTGGAATGGATGGGAGAACTAATACGAGAAAGAATGGAGTTTGTGTTTTCATTAGACGATACCGTAGGGTGTTATATTAGTGCTGACCTTTTACAATTAAGAGATGAAACACTTAAGACTCTTGAGAAGTTAAGAGCATACTACGATGGATGGTCAAAGAAATGGTCTGAAGAAACTTCAGCAGATTTTGAAGATATGGAAGAGTATGAGGAAGACGTAGAAGATTATGAGGATCCTGTTACAGAACCTGGTGACGACATTGATATGGATGACGAAGAGTTTGATATTGATATAGAGGACGCATTAAATGTATAGTTATGAAATTTATTAAAAAGTTTTGGAAGTTTATAGTTGCAGTGTTGAGTTTTATTATTGGTCTAGTTTGGTTTATGAACGCCAACTCTACTAGAAAAGTTAAAAAAATTAAGAAAAACATTAAAAGTAACGAAAAGAGGACTAAAGAAGTTCAGAAAAAGATTAAAAAGATTAAAGAAGATAAAAAAGTTACTAAGAAAGAAATCTCAGAGACAGATAAAAAATTAAAAGAAATTAAAAACAAAAAACCAGTAGTAAAAAAGAAAACTGCTAAAGACGCTGCGACGTCATTAAAAAACCGAATTAAATAATATGAAAAAATTATTTACATTACTATTAAGTGTAATCGCTCTTACATTAACAGCACAGAATTGGACAGCTACTGATATGAATGGCGTTTCTCAAGATATCACAACACATTCAAATAAAGCAGTGTTAGTAGATATATCAGCACATTGGTGTGGTCCTTGTTGGGGATGGCATTCAGGTCATGTTATGCAAGAATTATATCATGATTTCGGTCCTAATGGTACAGATGAGTTTATGGTATTTTGGATTGATGGAGATGCAGGTTCAACAGTACCTATATTAAATGGTGGTGGAAGTAGTCAAGGAGATTGGGTTACTGGAGTAGATTACCCTATTATAGGTCCAAATGGAGAAGGAGCAGCAGTGGCAAATAATTATACATTCGGAGGTTATCCTACATTATTCTTACATTGTGGAACAGGAACAGCACCAGAAATAAATAGAAATGAAAAATGGGTATTTTGGGGTGATGTATTAACAGGATGTTCAAATGCATTCCAATGGCAGAATCCAGATGCAACAATGTTATTACATCACGGAGTCCAAATATGTTCAGCAGGTAATGAACCAGATGTAGAAATATATAATGCAAGTGCGTATGTTACTTTAACTTCAGCACAAATAGAATTAAGAGACCCAAGTGGTACTTTAGTTCATACACAACAATGGCAAGGAAACCTATCACCTTTTGGTCATACAGTTGCAACTATAAATTATTTAATAACTACACCAGGAATCTGGACAGTTAAGGTTGTTCTACCAAATGGTGTTACTGATACACGTCCAAACGGAGACGAAGAAAATATAGAGGTAATAGCTCCACAAACAAATGTACAT
>Ga0080013_1000062_pt1 | contig 143004 bp, 155 predicted proteins | sample ETNvirenome_6_85_FD_69236 | JGI IMG/M metagenome (GOLD analysis project Ga0080013, IMG submission 69236) | Marine viral communities from the Pacific Ocean - ETNP_6_85 (SPADES assembly) (version 2) | ecosystem: Environmental > Aquatic > Marine > Oceanic | place: Pacific Ocean | collected...
CCATCGTAGCCAGAGTCAACCACACATGCGCCGACCAAGAGTTGGCGCTTCGAAGCGATTCCCGATTTATTCTTTATTTCAAGCATATGATTCTCGGGGACCTCCACCTTAATTCCCGTGGGAAGTAGGCACGAGGCCCCCGGGGACAACGCATATGAGCCATCAACCTTGACGACACACGGAACCTGAAAGGATGTCACATTATCCGGACAATAAAACAAGTCCATGCCTGCATCAGTCTCGTGGGCTCGAACTGGCAATTTTGCATTATCTCTAATTCTGTATACTTTAATATTCATTTGTTTTCCTGTGTTAGAAGTTCCCTTAAATGTTTGCGTGGATCCTGTGCGTCTAAAACAGTTCCCCACTCCTCAAGTTTTGACCAGCTTATTTTAGGATCGTTAAGCTTTGTTCCTCGCCGATATGTCTTCTCGATCTTTGCGACTTCGGCAGGAGCGAAGCACTCCTCCAACATGCCACGGATGCGAGGCCACACATCAAGGCCAGCGCCTCGTCGAGCCGTCCCTTTGTTCTGTTTTTCAATCTGTTTATCGAAAAACGGGCGCAATTGCTCATGTGTGCAATGGACATGCTTCGTAAACTTAATACCCCGCTCTGTCTTTTCAAACCGACTGAAGACAAATCCGTCATTAGTTTTCCAAGCCTCTATTTTATCTATCCCAAACTCTCTCGACGTACTAACGTGTCCCTTGACAGCATCACAGGATTTTAGTTCCACCATGTATTTCTTGCCATTATGCGTCCAACTTGCATCCGAAGTATATTTGTTAGATCTTCCCTTCTCTGCGGTTAGTCCAAACAACTTAATTTGCTTGTTCTCTCTTCCGTCGTCCTGCGTAGTTCTCACAATGTTCTCCTGTGAAGATCCAGAAACAAATCTTTCGGTTGTGATTCCAGAATCTGTGCGGCAATCTCGTTTACTGAATTTACTCTTGCCTCGCGGGTTCCCCTGTCAGCGTCCCACGGTACATGGATGGTTTGCACCCCCTGATCCGTCAGGACGTTGGTCATGTGAGTAATCTCTCTATCAAGTTCTCGCAAATAGTTGATATCAATAACGTTTTCGCATGTACGTCCGGTCTGCAACTCCATCCGTTTGCGGATTCTCTCTGCCGCAACCTCAGGACTTACCACTAGTCGCACGCATACACTTGGGAGCAGCACACTAGCAGTCATAGCATGGTAAATGCTGCGGTAAGTCTCGAACTCGTCTTCTGTCATTCCGCCAGTCTTCACTTGCAAGCGTGCAAAGGAGGTGTCACCAAAGTAGCTTCGGTCAAGAACCGCATGCCCTTGTTTATTCATAGCGTGCCACTGAGCCTGTAAGTGCATCATGTAGCGCGCTTGAAGCAAGTGAACTTGCATCGTAAAAGCCCAGCGTTCCTGATTCTCGTAGAAAGAAGCAAGATAGGGGTTGGCATTGTCCTTCTCATCCGGCTCCATCAGAGTAAGGGTGCCCTCCCCTAGGGCTTCACCGAGTTCTTTTGAAAGAGAACTCTTGCCCGCACCAATCAAACCTTCTACGATTACTACTTTGTTGTTCATCCCAACATCCTAAATGTGTGTCGAATCGATCGCGTGCTGAATCCCCACTGGTCGTTGTAATCGAGTTTGGCCATGTACGGATGGTTGAGAACAATCTTGTCTCGTGACGTGTTCGCATTCCAACACTTAATAGTTTCCGCAGTACTCGTCGAGTCAATAGTTTTGATAATCAAGAAGTTCTTGCCATTGCGAGTCTTCTTCTGAATTACTTCTCTCGGAATAAACCATGCTACCCCCAGCCGATCGTCCCATTCTCCCAAAGGGGGCACCATGTGCTCCTCAAGTTTCCGAAGGATGTGATCGTCCATAACCAAGTCGAAGGGAAAAACTCCAGTCAAATCAACGAGATACTGGATTCTCTCCTCGTCTGTAAACTCCCCCTCACTCCTATACTTCTCGATATTCTCAAGAAGATTCTTTTCCTTCCTCGGTCGGTCAACCGCGACGGCAGTCCAAAAATGCTTGGCACCGTCGAACCTCTCGTCAATGAGAGAAGTCATAGCACCGGACCGAGTGAGAGCATCTAACGCTTTCTTATTAAGTTTACTATAAATAATGTTTTCATTAAAGATAAATTCTTCAATATTTTTAAAAGGTCGGTTGGCCATGATTTGGTCAATGGCTACGTCCCCCAAGCCTTTAATCGAAGTGAGAGGCTGAATCAGAGTCTTGTTGTCGGGTGCAATTTCCCACACCTTTCCAGAAGAATTGACATCGAGGGGTTGTAGTTCGAACCCACACTTCATAGCCAGGTTGATGGCCCTCTCCTTACGGCCCTCTGGTTCCTTATCGAGGAAGGCCGCGGCCCACTCAATCGGGTAGTAGTTCATCAGCCACGCGCACTGGAACGAGAGCATGGAGTACGAAATGGCGTGCGACTTGTTGAAGCCATAGCCTGAGAAGTACTCGAAGAGATCCCAAATCTGTTGAGAGGTTGCGTAGTCGATCTTCTTCTGCTCGCAGCCATCAATGAACTTCTTCTTGATTTTATTCTTTTCTTTCTCAACCTCGTCAACACCCTTCTTGGTGAGCAGCTTGCGTAGCTTGTTGCCCTCGTCCAAAGAAATGTTGTGCCCCAATCTGTGAGCCAATTCAGCAATCTGTTCTTGAAAAATTAAGAACCCTGCTGTATCCTTTGTTACGTTTTTGAAAATCTCGTGTGGATATTCTACGGAATCAGGATCTCGTCGGGCAGCAACGTAGCTTTTGTCCACGCCGGCGCTCAGTGGGCCCGGTCGATAGATTGAGGTGATGGCTGCCAAGTCAACCAAGCTTGTTGGCATAACCCTTTGGCACAGTTTTTGCGCACCATTCTCCGTAAACTGAAAGATGCCAACCCATTTCCCTTCGTGAAAGATATTTTTGTAAACATCTTGATTCGCAAAGTCCATCTTCTCTGGGTGGAGATTATCATTGTAGAACTGGCGCACGTCATCAAAAGATGGATCTGGATTGTTGTGATGCCGTTTCAAGATGTGACGAACAGCCTCCTCCATCATACGCAACGACGCGAGGCCAAGAATATCAAACTTAATGAAGCCCATCGGCTCCAAGTGCCTGACGTTTTGACCCTCTGTCCAAGGGGTTTGTCGGACGCCCTTGCTATTAATGAGAGGCATTCTCTGGTCTAGGTTTTCGCCAATGACAACGCCGCCGGCATGCCTAGAGCAACTACGGATCTGTCCGTAGAGAACATTAATGTGAGTCTCCACCATCGGGTACTTCTTCAAGAAGTCTTGCAGAGACTTACTGTACAACATCACTTCTTTGAATGTGGGCACGTACACGCCCGCCTTGATTCCGTGCGCCTTCTTGGCCTCCGGAGTTGCTTCGTGAAGCATCCTACCTGTTACAAAGTTGACCTCTGTAAAAGGAATATCATAAAACTTTGAAATGTCCTTGATAAGACTGCGCAGTTGAAGAGTGTTCCAGTTAGAGATTGGCACAACCGTCGTGTCGCCCCACTCCTGAATCAAATCTTCCTTCAACGACATCGGGTCACTTACATCATAATCGATATCCGGGTACCCGGTGCCCTCTTCTGTCAGGAACCGTGAAAATTGTAGCTTGTATTTCAAAGGATCAACTTGAGTAATCCCCATCACGTACGAAATCAAAGAACCAGCAGCAGATCCGCGGCCCGGGGCGACCAACTGGTCTTGCACGGCCCTGTCTGCGATTGCCTTCATCGTGAGGAAGTACTTGGAGAAGCCGCGCTTTTGGATAACGCCAATTTCACCCTTCAACCGATCGACATACTCTTGATCATCCTGCAGTCCATTGGCCTTCAGCCCGTCAACACAGTATTGTACAAGAGCCTGATCTGCGCTCATCCCATCGGGTACCACAAAGTTTGGAAGGCGAACTTCTGTGTCGGGAAAGAAAGACCCCACCCGTTCGTGGGCAATCTGGTGTGTTCGGAGCAATGACTCCATCACTATATCGTCATCGTAGGATACATTGAGTTCTTTCGAGAACTTCTTATATGCGTCCCACATAGCGTCGCCATTCTTCGGGTATAGCTCGTAGTCCATGTCATCAAGTGTTGCCGGCAGGTCGATATCCAGCCACTCCGGCCGGCGATTTTTCCCAATCCATCCAAGGCGGCGATATAGCTCGCGATCCTTGAAGGTGCCCTCCGACGGAAAGTGGCTATCGGCCGTGGAAATCAAGTCGACGCCCATTTTTTGGCACGTCTTAATGATATATTGATTTAGCTCATGCTGCTCGGGGATGCGGTTCCATTGAATCTCGCCATACCATCGGTCCCCAAAGATCGCTTGCATTTGTTGAGTGGTCTCGGCCATGGCATCCATGACGGCACTCGTGCCTGCGTCGCGATTTTTCCAATAATCTTGGGCGTATACGCCACCTAGGCATGCGCTACTCGCGATGATTCCCTCGCCATACTTCTTGAGCAGGCGGTAATCCATACGCGGATAGCGATAGAAGTTCTCCTCTTTGAAACTTTCCGAAACCAACTTGAAAAGATTGTTGAGACCCGTCTGGTTTTGAGCCAACAAAATCAAGTGGCTTCGGCGACGGAGCAAGTCCTTCTTTTCGCCGCGAGTCTCCTCCTCAACGAAAGTACCAATCTCCTCGGTCGTCCTTTTCTCTTTGAGGGCCTCGACCTCCTGCTTCCACTTGGAAATCGAGGGAAGGAAGTAAGCCTCGCAGCCAAACACTGGCTTGAAGTCCTTACCCTCCTTCTGCATCTTCTTGGCGTGCGTCACCTGATATGCAAGATTGTTCATGTTGCCGTGATCGGTCAACGCTAGCGCAGTCTGGCCCGTTTCAAACGCATAATCCATGTGCTCGTCGGGATATCCCAAACCATCAAAGATGCTTGCGTTTGAGTGGGCGTGAAGCCCCACGAATTTAATGTCTGACTTATTCTTCTTCTTCATCGATTCCTATTGGGTTAAGCTCTCTATAATATAACATACTTTTATGTGGCCTGGCAAGTAAATTCGACTCTTCGGACCCTAAAAAGTTCGTTAAGTTTTCCCAATTATCTATGGGATAATACCACGGCAGTTCAACCTCTTTTGCTCCCTCTATTGTAACAGTTTCAAAGACTTTGTCAAGAGAAAAATTTCGAGCCGAATCTCTTTCGCTAGCTGGCAATCTGTCATGTACCTCCCCGTACACATACGTCTCCGGATCATGCACGCCTGTGCCCGTTCTCATTTGTTTCAATATTGTTTTGTAATCTTCTTCTCGAAAAGAAAACCCCAGGTACTCTCCATCTTTAAAAGTTTTTCCTTCGTGAGATAGATAAAACAAATCTTTTCCCGCGATATCACGACGATGCTCCCTCAACAGCCTGGGATCATATGCCCCGTAAGGATAGGAAACATAATATTTCTTGGGTACCGCCCACTTGCTTATTCGATGAGATACCCACCATGACATAAGGGCGCCCTGCATGACGCTCCAACCATAACAATCTATCTTGTCTCGATACTTGGGGTTGATGGGAACATAAAAAATAGGAATTGGTTTTTTGTTTTCGTAAGCGTGCCTATCAAACTTTCGATAAAGCCACACAGGATCCTGAACATACTCACCGAGTCGGTGCCTTATCAGGGGCTGAATGTCATCGTTGCATACTATCCAAATTGTGTCAGCACCAGCATATGCACATTCCACGACAGACCTTTCTATGGCAAGATAATTCTTCGCAATCGGCTGCATGCATGCGGGCCACGGGAACCCAAAATCAGAATCAAAACCGGCGACGGGAATGACCCCCACCATATGGTCGTGAGGTCTACTCATCAGGGTTGAACCTCATGTTGCCAACCGTTCTCGACAAGAGTGAATTACTTTCCACAATCTCGCGTCCTTCAAATTCGATCTTCACCGACAGTCGGTAATGCTCGCCAGTCTCTGGGTTGGTGCCGTTCTTCCTCCCCTTTATGCCGGCCTTTTTCAATATGTCAAGAATCTCATATCTAGTGTAAATTTCTAGATTATTACTGTCGTTGATCTCGCCTTCGGTGAGGTGCGAGACGGCAACCAGGCGCCTCGATTTCCAATGCTTGTCCGAGGTGGTGAAATATATTTCCCCTATGGTCCCATCTTGCGACGTGATCTTCTCAATGTCAGATTTGGAGGCCGATTGCAGATGGTACCAATCTAGAACTCGATGGTGTGGCTGCTCGGCTTGGTACGCGAACTGGACGCCTTCAATATTCTTGTCATCAAACAAGAATAAATTATTATATCTTATTTTGTAAACTCGGGAGTTCTCTGTGACCACCTTAAGGCTCTCGTCGCTAACCCTCACGGCGTTAACTTTATCTGAAAACATATTTAACCCTTCCAAGCTTAAAAGGGATAAGAAATAGTTTCTCAAATTCCGAGTTGAAATCTGCGGATTCTCTAATTGAAAATCTGCAGCAATTTGCCCCGAAAGACTCTCGTCTTCTAGAGATTCCAAGTCAGTGAAATCGAAGAAGGGGATATACTCTAGTCGATTATTTAAAATTGGATATGCGTGCTCGTAACTGTAACGTGACGCTCTTAAGGAACTCCCAACAACTAAATTGTCGAATTCATAAACATGTTTATTTAATTGTTGCCGCACAGTTGTCTATATATGGGTCCAATCGATTCGCAATCGAAAGATGAGAGTTTGCAGCACGAGCAATTCGGGCGGCGCGCCTCAAGATGCGCTTCGCATATCGGTGCCCGTTCTCCGAATAAGATGCAGAGTTCTTCTTGCAGCGGTAGCCGGCATTGTAAGTGCACAACGCAGTCTTATAATTTTGTTTCGCGTACGATGAATAATAAAATTTACTCAAAGTTTTGGAACCTGCTTCAATTGCAACTCGTGGATTCTTTAATTGCCGACAAGAAAGTTTTGGATTTTGAGTGTACTTTGGCAAAACCTGTGTAAGGCCGCATGCGCCGGCCCGGCTAACTGCGTTGGCTTTGTAACGACTTTCCTCATGTATGAGAGCAACCATCACCGCAGGTCGGATATCATACTTTTCAGACATTTCCAGTATTGTCGGTAATTGCGCACACGCCTGCTGTGCATTCGGTATCGCCAGGCCCATCAGGGACGCGCATATGGCATTGGCGAGAAGCACTAAATAACTTCCTTGCTAGAACTAAAAACAACATTGATGTTTTCGTCCAAATTGCTGGTTATGTAATCCTTCATTACCTCAACTGTGTCAAACTCTATCACTTTCTGATCTACTATCATCTTATAGGCGTCAACGCCCTCTAGAACGTCAACCTTGTTGATAATCATATCTGTGACGCCGTTGATATTCGAAGCCTTTCTTAAGAGGTTCCAGTTCATCCAGTTGCACTGTCTCGGCCGGCCAGTAGTGGCTCCGTATTCCTCGCCGGCCTCCCGAATCTTGTTAAAGATCTCTTCGTTAGGTTGGAACTTCTTTGCGCCAACATAAGTCTCGTACATTTTAGCGACGCCGTAAACATTTCTTATAGATTGAGGGGGTACTCCGTTAAGAAGTGCAGAAGCAGACGTGCAGTGAGATGAAGTAACAAAAGGATAGTCACCCCAATCAACGTCCAGTCCAAATCCCTGTGCCCCCTCAAAAAGGATGCGAACCTCGTCATCGCTGTTGTGAAGTTCATCATATATGTCCACGATGTAATCTTGAAGCGCTTCCACATCCTCCGCCCTTACTCCGGTCCGCGAGTACTTATCGCGATAGGCGGGGCCATTGCCACGTTTCGTTGTTCCGATAGCATCATCTCTTCCATCTTCGCGGACATGGGCTCGTGTGATAACATGTGTATTCCTTGCAACACGTACAAATCGTCTAGCGGGTATTCCTGCATCTTCGAGTTCTTTGATTTCAGCAAACAACTGATCAGGATACACCACGCACCCAGGGCCAATAATAGATTTAATGCCATGAAGAACGCCACAAGGGATGTGATGAGTGATGAGTTTTCGACCATTATGGTAAATAGTATGGCCCGCGTTACAACCACCATTATAACGTATTACGTGAGTGTAGTCCTCAGTCTTGCACAGGTGATTAGTCACCTTTCCTTTACCGCAATCTCCATACTGGAGGTCTACTACAACATCTGCAATCAATTACCTTCTCCTTTTTTAATCTCTGTGTATGCGCCAACAGTTATCGGAAACAACCCTGTGAGAATGTCTAGCACAGCTTGTCCAACTCTCTGAATCTCCCATTGCGCGTGAGAGTCTAATCTTAAATCAATAAATTTTAAAATATTACTGAGGTTTGCTGTTCCGTAATATTCGGTATACATGTTCTGTGGAAGAACCCCGCGGGCCTGTTCTCTGCATACTCCGGCCGCGGTCAATTCCTCATACAATGTGACCGAGTTAACATGGTGACTTCTCACTTTATCGCTCGCTTTCAAATAGAAATAGTGCTCCAACTCTGGGTTAATCAATTCATCCTCGTTAGAGGCTTGTCTATTTATCTTATGTTGAGTTCGAAAAGCGTCAGGTTCATAAAACTGTAAATTCTCATCCGTATATCTACGCGATATCTCATTGTAAGACCACGTTCTATGGCGATGGTGTTGACTTCGTACAAACAACGGAACGACAAATTTGAATGTTGCTCCACAATGCTCTAGAGTGCTGGTGTGTCGATTCTTGATCAGATACTTAATCAACTTTTTATCGCGATCGTCGATTTTCTCCTTATGTGCCCCGTGAGAGACGCGAGCGGAGTTAACCACCATTTTGTCATCACCGTAATGTTGTATTAGTTGGACCTTTCCTATGCCGTCCCCGTATAAATCGATGGACGTGCCGTTTGGTTCGTCACTCACTCATCGCCCCTAAGTAAGTCTCGACATGTTCCCAAATCTTTTCGTCAACATTCTCCTTCCAGGATTCATCAGAATTTTTAATCCGTTCTCGAATCGAGGTCGCTGACACAAAACCCACATCGGGGGGTGGAACGTGTTCGTTGATTTCATAACCGACGCCGCGGCCATAGTTGACACTTTCAATGTCCGAAATAACCACCACCTCCACATCATTGTCTTTGTAAGCCGTTTGTAACATTTCAACAGTCTGTTCGGTGGTGAAAGGATTCTTTTCATCAGGGGGAATGTCCCGAACAGCCACAAGGACCGGGATATCCTGGTCCAGCTTCTGACTTATCAACCACTTATGTCCGTTATGTAAAGGTTGCCAGCGGCCGATGAACATCGCTCGTTTCTTAGTTTGCATTTTTTCTCCATTTTCTTTCAATCATGTGCAAGCCAGGATAAAATCACATAGCTGCTTCGTGCAATTCTGTATAGTGTCCTTGTCGGTCTCTATCACCAGATCAGGAGCAACGGGCTCTTCAAAGGGATCTGAAATTCCCGTAAAATTAGGAATTTCACCACTCAAGGCTTTCGCGTAGAGGCCCTTGACGTCTCTGTCAATCACCGCTTCCAAGCCAGTCTTGATGTAAACTAGCTTTCCGCCGATCTCTTGACGCACCTCCTCGTAAGGGTTAATCGCTGACATGATCGCGATCACATTATTCCTTGCTAGAACTCGCCCCACGAACCCAAGGCGTCGGACATTCGTATTGCGATCTCCCTTCGAAAAACCCAGGTCCGAGCACAGCCCTGCGCGATATTCGTCACCATCAATTATTTCAATATTTTGAATACCACGAGAAATCAACTCTTCTCGGACAGCCATGGCCAAAGTTGTTTTGCCAGCGCCCGAGAGGCCCGTCATCTGTATAAAGATTCCCTTACTCATGTACAATTCCTACGACGTGATTCTCCAAGACCAAACAAACTGCAGCGTCCAGAACTTTGATCTTCTCTATCATCGGCATATTAACCACGACCAAAGATTTCTCCTTAAAATGCGTGGCGCAATCATCAGAGACAGCGACAATCCTACAAAGTTTGTACTGTTCGTCGGGCGTTCTATAATCCTCTGGAAGAAGAACTTTGGGAGCGCTCTTCTCTTGGGGAAGGACAACCACCTCCACCTGTAAGTGCCTGTTTACTGGCTTGAAATTCATGTCTACTCCGAAATGGTGCGGCCCAACATCTTGTCGATTTGGCCGTAAACTTCCTTAATGCTATCAATGTCAATACCGCCCTTGTGAAGGCGATATGCTCTGATTGTAGCACGAATTTCATCCTTAGTTAACCATCCGTTGTCGGAATATTCCTTTCGAAGTTCCTTTTTTTGTTCCTTGAAGGGTTCAATAGCCTCTTCGATCGAGTATAGAGATTTGATATAATTCTCAATGTATTGTTCCTTCTTGGTCTTTGTCTCTCCCATCTTTTCTCCTTTTAGGGGGTTAGTTTGATAATATTAACAGATATTACCAGTAGTGTCAAGAACTTTTATTCATCGTCTTCTTCGTCGGCATCAACGTCTGGCGCCTCGATAATCTCTTCGCCGCGGAGTTCCGCACACTGGTCAAAAGACATTTCTTTATCAAAGATAAAATGGTAATCATTGTCTCTCAAAAGAGAATATACACGTTCGATTGGAATAAAGTATCCCATGTGCGTAATTGGATCTTTTGTAAAGCCCATGGGCTGCACAGTAATCCGGGATGGAATGCCGATGTATTCGTATTTCTTTCGTTCCTCAGAGTAACGATAGAGAGCACCTCCGGAGTTTCCAAAAATCGTCTGGGCGGTGGACATCCAATAACGGTAGTGACTAATCTCGTCATCCATATAACAGATATGCCCATTTGTCGCGATGGGGGCGTGGCCTAGCGACGCTCCGACGGCGTAACAATTATCAAAAATATGAATGCTTTCAATATCGTCCTCAGGAAAAAGGGTTGCAATGTACGGAGCTTGGGCTTCCCTGTCCCGTACACGAAGGAGAGCCCAGTCTTGGCCACCTTCCACCTCTGAGTAAGCGACGATGTCGGCCTCAATAGCAAAACTTCCAATACAGTGAGAATAATTATTATATTTAAAATATTCCACATATACTGTATCTAAGATTTCAGTATCCATCTTCTTTTTCTTAACAGGATTCCATCTTTTCTCTACCTTGATACACTTTGCGACTACATGGTGATTTGTTATAACATATGTGTGGTATTCGCCGTTATGCTTCTCTGAGTATACGACGGTACCACTGCCGCCCGAACCTTTTGCGCGGATCCGAACTGTGGGGTAAAACATCTCTTCGTGTTTTTTAACTATTTTAGATGATACTGGCATTGTGCGTAGTTCTCCTTGTCTGCCTGGAGAGTTAAGTCTCCATCTTTAATTAGTCTTAACCACACTTAGCATACCCACAAGATGTGCATGTTACGCACCCGTCTTGGTAAAGAAGAGTCTCCGCATTACACTCCGTGCACAGTTTGTCACTAGGCAGTTCCCCGTCCTCAATATAATTCTTAAGAATTCGAGCGATGCAGCGCGCAAAGCTAAACATGTCAGAGGCTTTGTCCTTCTGAAGTTGCTCAACCATGAAGCGTGCTTTTGCGCCATGGCGGAGGCCCAAGGAAATCATGCGAGTGAATGCAGAATTGTTTGGATTATCGAAAACCTTAACGACGTCCTTTATAAGAATTGTATCCCCGTTAAAGCCAAAAGATAAGTCATACCTATTATTTTTTGTCTTAAAACAATGTTTTGTTAAAAGACCCTTGTTATATTTCTTTGGAATCTCGATAAGGCTTGCTTCTCCCGCAAGAACCTCGTAAGGTTGGTCGGCTAGAATTCCCACCAAAACAACCCATTTTTCCCCACCGATGGTGGTGTGGTGTATGTCGCAGTCTAACTCTTGTGGTCTCTTTGGCGCGCTCACATGTGGGAATTCCTCCGCTGCCTCAGGGGTCCCTTCTTCTGTGATTAGGACTCCGCTGCGAGAGCCATCCACATATACTGTAATTCCTTTGAGGCCACTCTTCCATCCCTGTAAATACAATTCTCCCACAACGGACGGCTCCGTATCTTTTGGTAAGTTAATTGTTGAAGAAATAGAGTGGTCAATGTGTTTTTGGATTGCAGCCTGAATCTCTATCCTCTTCTTCCAATCTATTTGATCTGACGTCACAAAAAAACTTGGAACGTCCGACTGTTTCAGCAAATTCAAAAATTCTTTAACATTGTGATGAAAAACACTATACTCAACCCAGCGATCACCCAGATCGTCAACGAAGTCTGCTTCCAAAGCCTGTTCGTTATGGGAAAGTTTCCGTCTACGAATGTAAGAATTTCGGAACACTGGCTCGATGCCTGTGCTAGTCTGTGATAAGAGCGAAACAGAACCAGTTGGGGCGTTGGTGAGGATGGAGATATTCCGGCGGCCGTGCGCACGAATCTGTGCTTGCAAAACTTCGGGCAAATCCTTAATAAAAGAATTATCCTTCTCCGTCTCCCAGTCAAACGCAGGAAACTGGCCTCGCTCCTCAGCCATCTTAACACTTTCCTCGTACGCGCTTATTTTCATAATCCTGTAAAGGTCATCTACGAAGCAGATGGCGGCCGGATCGTCGTAAGGGAGGTTGAGGCAAGCGATGGCATCGGCTAGACCGTGAGTTCCCAAACCAGTTCTGCGGCCATTGGTGCATGCAGCGATCATATTGTCCCACAGTTCCCTTTCGTCATCAGTGTCACATGTGCTCTTAATTTTTAAAAGCTTTTCGTTTTCCAATTCAACCAAGTCATCCGAAAGGCGCGTAGCTATCCGAATAACATTGCTGAACTCTTTCAGATCAAACTTTGCTTTCTTCGTGAACGGATCTTTCACAAAGTTTTTCAGATTTACCGAAATTAATCTACAAGAGTCATAAGCCGAAAGGGCAATCTCTGCACACGGATTGACACAAATTGTCTTGAACTCGTCGTACTCGTTTGCAGGAAGTCTACTTGTGATGTTGTCCCACATCAAGAGACCCGGTTCAGCAGTCTTGGTGGCTGATTCGATAATCGATTCCCATAAGTCGGTGGCAGCAATCGTTCGAGTGTGTGTTGGGTTGTCAGAATCGACCGGAAATTGAAGAGTGAATTCCCCACCCTCCTCCACCGCTTCCATGAAACTGTCGCTTATTTTAACCGAAACATTGGCGCCCGTCACCTTTGTGAGGTCTTCCTTCATCTTCACGAAGTTCTCAATGTCGGGGTGTCGAACATCCATAGAAATCATGAGGGCGCCGCGGCGTCCGTTCTGTCCGATCATGCGACAAACGTATGAATAAAAATCAGCGAAGCTCCATGCACCGGTGGTTGTGCGCGCAGCGTTATTTACAACTGCGTTCTCTGGGCGAAGTTGTGAAATATCGAGCCCGACGCCACACCGATTTTTGAACAAATTGGCTAATTGCTTGCCGGAGTCCATGATGGAAGAAATGTTGTCTTCCGGGGAGGCGACGACAACACAATTGGACAGCGATGCATTAACATAATCATTCCCTATCCCGAACATCGGGGAACCTTGGGGAACAATATAATCAAACCCTTTCAGAAGTTTATAAATCTCCTCTTCTTTCAAAGAATTTTGAAACCCACTTTCAATTCTAGCAAATTCAGCGGCGAGGCGGCGATGCATATCGTCTGGATTCTTTTCCATGTGATTGCCGAGTTTGTCTTTAAGACAATACTTCGTCATCCACACGTTTGTGGCCAACTCGTCGCCATCAAAGTATTCTAGAGTTTCCTTCTTAACTTGCTGTTCGTTGTGCATCGCCCTTCCCTTCCTCCTTCCAGGACATATATTTCTTCTTTATTTTGCTCATTTGTTGATCGGCAGCTTTCACGTTGATCTCTTCGATAGTCTCGTTGGTAGGCTCGAACACTTTGATCTTTACGTTGCTGGTGTCCATGAACATAGGGTAAATCATTCCATCATAACCTTGTCTGTTTTTAGCAACAAACATCCTCCCCGTGTTGGCGGCCTTGTCTTCGATGGTTCTGGATACGGTGCATATAAAGTCTGCCACAAAACATTTATTGAAGGCCTCGCTAATTGCTTCCATGGTGATCACTTCGGCGTTCAACCCCGACCGGTTGGTTTGGGACGCAGTCCAAAAAACACACTTAAACTCTTGTGCTAGCCCACGCAACTCCTCGTACAAACTTTCAAGCTCATGTCTTTTCTCTCTCTCAACGCGTTTAGGGCGCAGAAGATCGGCATAGTCAACGATAACCATATCGACATCAATTCCGCGTGTTCGCAATTTCTCCAGATGTGTTTTTATAGTACTCGTGCTTGCCGTTTTCGAGGGGTACTCTTTAATTATCAACGTGCCATCAAAATCGGTCACTTTATCGTAAACTTGTTCTTTAAAAATGGGGAGATCGTTGATTGCCACCCCCGTTAGGCAACTGTCATACCTAAGACCGATAGACATATCTTGCAACTCTAGCGTGTAGTGCACAACAGTCTTACCCTCTTTGACAGCCTGCGCGCCTAGATGCACAAGGACCATTGACTTACCGGCGCCCGTTGGCGCGATGACCACCCCAAGTTCGCTATTGCCAAGACCTCCATTTGTGATATCATCAATCAATTTCCAACCGGTGGTCACCGGGTGTCGCATCTTGGGTACATATCTTTGTTCAAAATCAGTAATATACTCATAACCAAAGTCATTGTCAGAACCAAGCTTGATGGCATCGTTAATGACTGAACTAATCTCATCAAAAGAGGAGTGCTGCAACAGATCAACCGACTTGATCATGGCCTCCTTGAGCTTTTGCTTTTTGCAAAAATCCAAGGAAACATCTTTGATGTATTCAGCCTCCTGAATTTCCTTGGAGACTAGTGAGCGAGCCAAAAAGTCTCTTGTTTGCTTGCGTACAGCCTCGTTCTCGTCTTCGAGTTCCGACCTCAAAATGGTCGTCATGATCTCGTATGTCGGGTGAGTTTCGTACTTCTCCCGATAAGCAAAAATCTTCTGTACGAAGACCTGCAAGTACTTCAACTCGAAGAAGCCAATGGCGAGCACTTCCTGCATCTGGTCACAGAAAGTTCTTTCCTGCAAAATTAAGTGAGCTAGCTTATCCTGGAAGGACTTCCCAAATTTAGAAAAATCAACTTTTTCATCGTTCATGTGGTAGTCGACTCCACCTTCCTCAGAAGCAGTTCGTTCATTACACGAACTTTTCTTGTCAAAGAATCCTCAAGCAACACGGTGACAGGGGCCAGTGGGGACTTTATAGAAAGCACCTCTCTGGAAGGGTCTGCTTTCCCATCCTTCGCCCAAGTGAACGAGACCTTCAAGTCTTTGTGTAGCCCCGTGCCGAGTTCCTCCACCCTGTGGTACCCTAGCAGCGTCCCATCGTCGCCCTCGATCTTCGAAGACGAGTAGAAGTATGCGCCAATAAATTGTTTGTAATCAAAATCAAATTCCATTCTATCTTGCTGTTCTTCCTTCCCAAATACTATTCTTAACCTTGATGGTTACGTGCCATCGGTGGTGCACTTCTGAGGCAATCCGTTCTTTCAGGGGGCTGATCATTGTATGTGTCAATCGAGTATCATAAGGTGATTGTTGTTGGACAATGACCAGTTTCACTTGGCCATCAAATTCTAGAAACTTATATCTAACCCCCTCTTTTAGAAAGAGTTTTTCGCTCTCTTCCCCACAAATCACCTCGGCCAATGCAACCTTCTGTGTGAAACTCTCTTGTTTCCTGATTGCTCGTTCTGCGGCTGTTGCCATGAATCCTCATCCTTTTATTTAAACACCGGTCGGCCCAGTGGGATTTGAACCCACAACCTCAGCTTTATAAGAACCGCGCTCTAACCTTTGGAGCTATGGGCCAGTAAATACTCCATAAGTATATCGGAATATACTCATGAAGTCAAGAGTTATTAGCGCACTTTCCGCATATGATACAAATTTTCTTTGTTAACCCCCGTTTTGAATTGAGGGAGAAAATAGAGGCCTGCGAAAACATGATACTTTCCATTAATCTTATCGTATTCCCTAATACAGGTTTCTCTTTCCGACTTAATCTTCTCATCGTCTTTGCCAGTCAAATCGCCCACCCAATACACCATGTAAGCCTTCACAGTTGGATTGTCGATCCTCTTGTACGCTGCGTTGGCAAATGCATCTTTCCTAACTTCGCGGCCAATGTCAGCACAAGGATAAAAACAAATATTATTTGAGATATCCCCAATAGCATTCTTGGTGTTTTGTTTGGCTGTCGCCCACCCAACCTTGTTCTGATTTTTGATATAAGTCATAGCTGATCTCTTATCGTAGTTCTCGTACATTGAACTGATGGTCCCAGAAAGGGCTTTCTTCACAAAATTCCTGTACTTCACTATCGTGTAGCCGCCGCCCGATCCGTGTTTATATACGGTCTTGAGGTGGGCGGCTGCGCGCTTCAAAAACTCCTCGGGCTGATCAATATACTTAAAACCAACAGTGCGTTCTAAGCCTCCGTTGTCAACTCGATATTGGATTTGAGCTTTGATGTCCTCCTCTGAATTGCTTGTTTGTGGCGGATGATCGTTGCTGCTGCACTGGAAATCGTACCATTCATCCGCGGTCCAGCCCAAGGTGTCATGGTAAAAGGACACTCGAATCTTTTCTAGGTCTGCGTCGCGCATGGCCAACACCCGGGTGGCGCCGTCCTTCAACTCATATTTACCATTCCCCTTCCGTATTACAGAAATTGGCGTCTCTTGTCCGCCTTTAAGAATAGACTGGGCCATGGAAGAGACCTTGCGAAAAACATGGCCTTTTTGTCGAATCTGTGAATTGTAGACGTCGAACTCGATGTCAACAATCGGTACCTCCATAGTATATCGTTGATCAAAGTTTGGAAGGTCGGGTCGTCTTTTGAGATCGCAGTATGTCTCTCTTTTCATTATCCCTCTCCCTGGTCAATCCAATTACTGACTGCAGTTGCAACTACGGCCCAAACAGAACCAGCGGCGAACAATCCAAGCACAAACTTGATTGCCGCTTCTGCGTCGTCCGTAGCGAACCACAGGCATGTGAATGAAAATACTACCGACAGTAGCAAACCTACCAGTGATCTAGCTGTCTTTGTCCTAAACATAATAACCTCCTTGATTATGGTTTATAATATCTTATCTAGTAGCTCTTGTCAAGAACTATTTTATCGTCTTCGTAGCAGAGCGGGAATGGGGCTGTCCAGTGGAAGCACCACGTTGCAGCCCGTCAAGTCCTCTCCGGAGCCTACCACATCAGTCTTGCCTACTTCCTCGCACTCTGCGGTGTTGACAAAACCTACTGCCCCATTCGCGCAATAATCGTCCGGACTCCACTCAGATACGTCTGAGATTCCATTGCCGTCCATATCAAAGTCGCACTCGTCCCCAATGCCATCTTGGTCTGAATCGATCTGATGAAAATTGTAGACTGTGATACAGTTGTCTACATGATCATGAACTCTATCTCCATCGCGGTCCGTTACACACTGCATATTCTTGGTGTAGTCGCGCCTATGCAATAGGGGGCATTCGTCAGTCACATCGAGGACTCCGTCGTTGTCATCGTCCGAATCACACACGTCTCCCCACCCATCACCATCAGTATCTACCTGGCTAGGGTTGGCAACATCTGAACAGTTATCGTCAGAATTGTTCACCGAATCTCCATCCAGATCCTCGTCACAAGAATCTCCTAGGCCGTCGGCGTCTCTATCAAATTGATTTGGGTTCCAACTGGTACGGCAAGTGTCGCATGCGTCGCCCCAACCATCCGAGTCTACATCCATCTGATCCGGGTTGGCGGCCCATGGGCAGTTATCGAAATCATCCTCCATCCCGTCCTCATCAAAGTCGTCAGCAAACTGCTGAGTGTCGCCCTGATCAGTATTAGCGATTAGAACGCTTCCTCCGCCTCCTCCACCCCCTCCGGATTCCTCCGGGGTTCCACACAGGCCTCCGGCGCACTCGCCCTCCTCGTCGGCGTGAGCGACGTTTACGAACGCCAAACTAATCATAATCATATTCTTTATCACAGTCACTTCCTTATTTGCCAATAACATCAATTATTTTATCACTTTATCAAGATATGTTAACACTAATTTGTCAATTATCCAATTTATCCAAGTCAACTAAGAAACTCAGATTTCCATCATTTTCTGGTAGGTAACACTTTCCTTTGAAATATATGGTCCTCTCTACCTCTACGAGTTCGCGACAAACTAATTGCCCGCGGTAATCCGATTCTTTTTCGAGCCACAGGACTCCGCCAAATAGCGCAGATTCTAATACAAAAAAAAGAACGCCAAACAATATTGTTCTTATCTTCGTCCGTCGATGCTGAGTGCGCAGCTCGACTACGGCCAATTCAGCCTTGTCGGCCCGTACTCTGTTTGGGCACACTGGACACCCCTCAGTCATAGCCAACTAATAATAAACCCACTATTGAAGCCATCCCCTATCTGAAAGTTTAACTCGTATTCTTCCAGCAGGTCGATTACGATTGCTTTCATTTCTCCAGAGTACCCAGTTATGAACTGCACTTCATCATCCAAATCCCAGTTGTCCTCAATGAACTCTATACATACCGAACGCACGTCTTCGTGCTTTACGCCGTGTAGATCGATCTTCTTAGGGCTACTTTTCTTTTTCTTTTTCTTCGACATTGTAGTCTGATATGATCCTTTGATAGTTTTGGAATAATGAGTTCAGTGAAATCTCTCCGATCCCATCCTCCACAAACATGGTTCGAACACGGGTCTTGTTGAGCTCTGGTTCAAACTGCTGTATTACGTTGTTGATCTTGTTCTTTGCCTGTATCGCCATAGACGGTGAATACAACTGCATAAGTTTATAATTTTCTCTTATTATATCCTCACCGGCAATTATATTATTATGGGCAGCCAACTTTCTGTCAACATTCTCACAAAATTCAACAATATCCTCGACCATGTAACTCTTTTCCTCAGAAAGGAAGGGCAACCTCTTCGCTACTGTAGTAATCCCCACCCTGCCGACGCCGGCTAGGTTATCGCTGGAGTCTCCACTTATCGCCCGGGCCATGGCAAAATTGTTTGGATGGATGCTGTACTTTTCTAGCACCCTACCAATATTAAGAATCTCTTTCTGGATTGGCCTCAACAAGACTGTTTCACTGTCTAACAACTGGATGAAGTCTTTGTCTGAGCTTATGATTATTTTTTGCCACCCTTCATAATTGGGATGTTGAGTTATGTATGAGATAACATCATCCGCTTCCACGCCGTCCGATACTAGCTGCACCAACGGCATTTCATTCAAGTATTCGAATAATCTAGTTTGCTGCCATATCTTGTTAGCGACTTCCTCGTTCTCCGACAGATTGCGTATATCTCGATTGAGGCGGATGGGGCTGCGGCCTTCTTTATAGTTTTTGTTAGCCGCCTTTCTTTTCTTCGAGCCGCCCTTCCCATCCCAACAAATCACAATTTCATCAGGCCTGATGTCGTTGGAATATTTATTAAGCGACCCTAAAAAGCCCTTGATCCCTCCGATTGGTTGTCCGTTAGAGGACAAGCTTGGATTAACAACATAATGTCTAATAAAGGCGTTCAGTGCGTCAATTACTAATAGTCGTTTGCTCATTCATCTTCTTTTTCGCCAGAGCCTTTCCTGGACTTTTGATAGTGTTTAGAAATTTTCTGATATAGCATTTTCTTCCACGGTTTGCTGTTCATGTCTTCTTCGGTGAAGTTCTCGGATAAAAATTCAAGGATTTGCCTCAATTCTCTTCTGGATAAATACACTCTTCTCAAAAAGGGTAGGGCCCTTTTTTGGTCTTCTTTCATCCATGAGGCCTCCAATTGTAATTATGTCGCTAGACGCCTTATCTCTACTATAGTTTGATTTTGGTAACAGAATTTCCTCCAGTTGTGTAAACAACCCTCTTGATGCCACAGAATTTCAATACATTTTGGCACATTTGGCAAGGTCTGGAATTCCTGTACTCTCCTTCTCGGTTCACTCTCACCACATAGACCGTTGACCCTGTGGTGACCTTCCTGTCCAGACCTAGGATGACACCTAGTTCCGCATGATGCGTCGCATGGCCGCACGTCTTAGTATTCCGGAATCTATTACCAAACTTCTTGTGTTGTGCTTTGTTGTAAGAAGTGTTTATTATTGAGCCGCCCCTCACTAGTACAGCTCCGTGCTTAAAGGTATCGTGTTGGCTCTGCTGAGCCACACGTTTCGCCAAAGTGAGGTAGTTTTGAGTTTTATTCGAAGCATCCATACCAGTATTATACCAGATAACTACAAAAAGTCAATAACTTACTTTGCCGTTTTCTCAACAACCTCATCGCCGTCAATATCATAAAAATCGTCAGCCTTGCCAGTGCGATCTTCAAACTTGCGTACGATCTCCTGATCCATAATCTCTATGACGCGATCTCGAAAACGTCCGACCTGCATCTTTTCCATCCAGGCCGCCTTTTGGAACTTTACGTTCTCGCCCTCTTCGAAGTTGAGAGTGAACCAGGCGCCTGCATTAGTGAGATTCTCAGACGTTTTAATTGCATCGAACCAACTTTCTTCGTCACAAATTTTAATCTCATCGGATCCCCACATGATCTTGAACGTGCATTCACGACCCTGCGTTCCGAATCTGGACTTTTCGATCTTAGCCTTAACCTCTGAACCTACTCTAAACCCATTCTCGTCTGTTAGAAAACTGGCTTTTGATTTACGCCCAGTGAGCCAAATTCTCAGCGAATATGCATAGCTCAAAGCCTTCCCACCCGGAGTAAAGTAGGGAGTCGTAAGTGCTTCACCCATATTCCTCGTGATGTTAGTCTTAAGTTGGTTAAGAATTAATAGAGAGGATCTGTTGTTCGCAATAGGTTGCACTAGTTTGGAAAGACCTTTCGAGAGAATCCTGGGCTTTACTGCCATCGAAGACAGCGGGTTATAATCTCCCTCAAGGTCCGTTCTCGAAGGGGTAAACGCAAGGCTGTCCCAGATGAACAGAAACTGATTTCCAGTTCCAAGGAGCTCCTCAATGTATTCCAAAACAGATTCTACATCAACTGCCTGAACATAGAGTACCTCGTCAACGTTGCACCCAGCCCTCTCAAGGAAAGTCGAATCCAGAGCGGACTCGGAATCAAAATAGACGACACTGAACCCTTTTCTCTGTGCGTTCGCTGCGATCTGGGCTGCCATGTAAGACTTCCCCGTGCTCTCAAGGCCGGCGACCTCCGAGATCTTTCCGATCGGTATACCGGATACCTTACCTCTGCAGATAATGGAATCCAACCAGCGAGAGCCGGTCGGGATCCAATCATCAACATCTGTCGGGTTCTTCTCATTTAAATTATATGCAATAGTTGAGCCGGCCTTCTTGTTCAGAAGCTTCCGCATGTCCGCGATATTCACTTTTCCTGCCTTAGTCATTATTGCTAACCATCAATCTTAAGTTGTCCGATCTTGGTTGGTACTGTAGTGCTCCATCCAGCAAACAAATATTCCGGACTTTCCATCACACTCCCAACGGTGGTCTCGACGTTAGCCTCTAGCGTCAAGAACCCTCTCTTGTAATCGTACTGTTCTACCGTATGATCGACAAACCCGAATTCATACATGTTCTCACTAAGAACCTTCGAGACAAACGATTCGAATCCAGAAAAGTCTCGTTCGTAGTCTTCCAGAAAATCACCTTGCCGCATCTCTGAGATGGCCTCGTTGGGAAACTCCGAAGTTGTGATGACGGTAGCGACAATGTCAGCGAACCCAGTTTGTTCTAACACACTGTCCATGTAATCATCGTATGCGTGAACCACGTCTGCGCCGGCAGAATAAGTCAATGTGATTTTGTCATCTGCGGCCAAATCCGCTTCTCGTAACTTGCTTTGTAAACTCACTTTTTCTCCTTGTGCAATGAGTTGAGACATCTGTAACCCCATGCCTCCCTGCGGGTCATCGCCGGCGGACCCACCTCACCGGCGGCGAAACAACTAGTTGTTCAACAGCTCATTGAAAGCGGCGTCAACCGACGTCGTCTTGGCGCCGGAGGCCTGGGGGCCGCTGCTGTACTGCGTCGTCTCCTTAGAGGAGGTCTCAGCATCTTCGTCCGAAGACAAGAACTCATCCAAAATGGTGCCAACCTCTTCCACCGACTTTCTCTCGAAGAGGGTGGTCACATCCGGGATGTTCTCCAGAAAGTCAGTCGTCTTCTCCGGAGTACTGCTCAAGGCGGAGTTATGACGACGGGGCTGAATCTTCGTGTGAGGAAACGCAGCGCCCGGGGGACGTCCGTAATTGATGGTCAAGTCCGTACCGTTGTCAACATCAGTGATGTCTCCATAGTCAGGGTTCAAGACCAAGCTCAACAGAGTCTCATAGGCAGTCTTTCCGTAACCCCAGATACGCACCCCTTGGTCCTCTTCGTCGCGGACCAGAACAGGCGAGAAGAATCGCTGACGCGCAGTCAGAGACTTAGCCATCTTAATGCTATCCTCGGCTCCGTCATCGAACAACTGTGAGACAAACTCGCACACCTTGCAAGTATCTCCGAAGTTACGCTTCGGGCATAGAAACCCGGATGTCTTACCCACGTTGTAGTGGAAAAAGAATTCCTTGAAGGGGTCGCCGTCCGATGTCGGAACAATGCGAATTGTAGTCTCGGACCCGTCGTCCGGACGCCAAAATTGTGAAGAGTTCCCGTTGCCGCGGCTCTTCAGGGCGGTGTACTTCGCCCTAATCTTTGTCATGTCAATGCCCATACTTTGCTGTTCTCCTTTTCTTAGCTAAAGTAAACTCGGTAAATCTCCCGAATTTCTATATACAATATAACACGCGTGGTGCCCTTTGTCAAGTAGTTTTTTCTTCTAACTGAACTTTAGAGGTGTACACCAGGCAATATGCGTAGTCCTCCTTATACTCAGTTGAATAAATGCCATAAGAAACTTTCACTTCCGGCTTTCGCTTATTCTTGACCTGTTTCTTTATCTCTTTCGCCAACATTCCGTCAACCTCAAGCCTTTTCCTATTTATAGCATAATGATACATCTTTTCGCGGACTAAGTCAAGAGGATAAAGTAACTTTTCTTCTCCAGTGCTTACGTTAACGATCCCGATCGTGTAGATTCTACATGCCGGCAGGGGCGTCAGGCGGGCTCCCACTAGTGGTGGGGTGTTCTGGAACACATTCACCATATGTTTGGTGTTGGCTATTAGTCCGTTAAGCTTTTCGTAGTACCCTATCACGGGCACGTTTCCTATAACATCTTCGGCGCAAGTGTTGTCAATCAAACATATATTTTCAAAAAGACCAGATCGAGCATATTCTTGTAATATACCTCGAAGAGCGCGCTCCTTCCTCAGTGAATATTTCCCAAACAACTCGGTGTCTGGCTTGATATATATGACGTGTAACTTACAATCTTTGATGTGTTCCAATATCCAAAGAGACGCACCGGGGGTGTTCCCGCCGCCGCCGACTATGAACACCGCTTCACCAGAGACAGTGCTAAGAAATTCTGTCAGATCCTGAGTGTTTTTTTCGTATTCCTCAAAGGTATCCTGTTCCTCTAATCTGAAGTAGTTTTCGTCATCTAAGAACGGTAAGGCGCTATCAATTTTATAAATATTGTACTGAGGATAAACCTCGAACTTTGTAGCCAAGGCGCAGCCCGCAGAACCAAGACCGATGATATTCACTTATCCGAGACCTCTCCCAGTATTATTTGTTCTGCAAAGGCGCCTTTAGCAGTTTCCTTAGCTTGGCGTGCAGTCTCGACTTCATATAAATCCAGACCATAGAAATCTGTTATTGCGGCAAGAACTTCCATGATATCCGCCATCTCTTCGAGGCACGGCTTCTCGTGGAACTCCTGTACTTCCTCATCCAGCTTCTTCCACAACTTCTGCCCGTATTCATCACTGTTGGCGATGTGATGGGTGTACTTCTTCCCAAGACTATCCAGAATCTCAGGGATCCTGTCTCTAACCAACTTGTCATATATCATGTTTTTTCATTTCTCCAAAGTTTCTTCCGATCGATATATTCGCCCCGTATATGCCCAGGTCCGTGTCCCGAAAAACCTTAACCATTTCAGAAATCATCTCCTTATCTCCAAGGGATAAGTCTATCACAAGGCTGTCGTGCATTGGAAAAGCAACGAAAGATGTCTTGCCCTCCAACATACTGTCAAGCTTGATCGCTTGTCTCAACAATAGATCACTTGTTGTGCTTTGTATAGTATAATTTAAAGCATGTCGCCCATCACAAGGGATGGTCCTATCAAAAAAAGTTGTGACCTGCTCGCCAGTGAAATATTTTCTTACCACTGACTCACGATCGTAAGTTTGTTCAAGAAGATAATCTTTCGCCTCTGGGTTATAGAGCCATGCGAACACTCTCTTCTTCGCCTCATCCCTTGTCCCCATACCTCGGAAAACATTCTTGATATTCCACTCATGTAGGTCTTCCTGCGGCTGTTCAAGGCCCGAAAGGGCCAGCAATGTCCGAAGTTCCGCTGCATTGAAGTCCAATTCGACAAAGCAATCGTTTTTTGGCTTCAATATGGATCTGTACTCTCTGTCCATCGTTAATATGGGAAAACTTCTCTTTTTAGAGCTCAATCTTCCCGTTTTCGTCCCAAAAAGGTCTAAATCTATGAAATTATTGGATTTTTGCACTTTTTTGATGAATTGGCGAACTTTAAACTCGTGATTCCTGCTTTTCAAGGCATTTAGGTCAATATTTAGCTCATTTTGTTTAATTTCGGATAAGATACCGCTCACTTGCCTTAAAAAATCATAATTTTTTGGTTTTTCATAATTTTCCAACACATATTCTGTAATTTTGTTCTTGATCCCGCAGAAATCAACCAAAAAGCGCTGCGGGACAAGGTCAAAGAAGCAGTTTTCCTGCAAAGAGACCTTTGATTCTCGAAAAGAAGTAAGAAATGCCTTTAGTTTTGCCGACCTCTCCTCCCATTCGTCAGAAAGATGTTCCGGACAGGCCTCACCCAGCTCTTTTCCTCCGCAATATAACTTAGCGTACTCAATCTCTATGCCTTTTAAAAAGGCAGAGTAATCCCATGTGCGTGATAAACCGTCAGGTATGGAGTTGTAGGACAACTCACCGTCAGCAAAGACTCCGATGCATTGTCCCTTGTCGTCAAGTGCTTGGAAGATCATCAAATATTCATTAAAGTAACATCGCTTGTCGACGATACTGCATGCAGTATATCATACTCTTCTTGACTTGTAATCCCTTTTATCCACCATCTCTCAGGATTTAAATCCAGGATTCTTTCATTAAGTGAGTGCAGGATCTTCCCATGACCTAGGGCTTTGTGTAATCCTGAGATTTGATTCAAGTGCACTTTTAGTTTTGCCGGGTGGAGGACTACACCAGTCTCCCTCAGTCTTATTCTGAAGTAAAGCTTTAACCAATATTGCTCTCCATACAACCCTTCGTACTCCGACTCAGTTATAGTCTTTCTGGGGGATCTGTGAATAAACGGGTTCTTACCACATTTTGATTCTTTCAATTCTTCAACAACCGGGGCGGAGTCGACGTACTCTTCATAAGAGGAGAACAAGAAAGATTTTAATAAATCAATGTCCTCTTCGTAAGTTTTAGTATAGAGAGTCTCGAATATATCAGAAGCCGAGCCAGGCGCATATGTCGTGTTATAATTCTTTGAATAAAATTGCATTCTTGGGGAGGCTAACTCTGCGGTCAGGCGCCATGGAGCGTTTTTGTCAACTACAAATCCAAACTTAGCGGCTGTATTGCGAAATACTTCAAAGTTTACATCTTCAATATATGACTTTTGTTTCCTCAAATCTGTTGCGTGGTCTTCTCCCCCTAGCTCAATCGTAAGTCCGCTGACCATAGGGGAGCAGAACTTGGAGATTACAAACCCAGATTTAGTTATTGGCAATGCCGGCAGTATTTTATTAAAAAATTGGATGTATCTTTTCGAGAAGTCCTCAAATGTCCTGACACTTTGGTGGGTGCGATCTTCATTTAAAGAATTTAAAAAGAGATCGTTTATCGCATCCAAATAGGAAAAATATAAATTAGTCGCATTCGACCAGGCTGCGGTGGGATTGAGTGCTGAATACACACCGCCTCGTGAAATTGCACTCCTCAAGGCGCCATGTTCAAATTTACTTTTCAATTCTTCGAAGGCATCGACAACAAAGTTTACACCCAAGTACGTTCCTGAATTAGTACGAATTTGTTTTAAAGAATCCGTTCTAGGCACGACAACCCTTTCTTCACGATCTATTCTACCATAAAAACTCTTATCATACCAGTAATCTATAAACCTTGGTCCAAACTCTGGATATGCATTTTCCTTATAAAATCTTCTAAAAATATATGTGTCAAGAGCAGTCTGCTTGTTTGTAGCGGTGAAGTCTGGTAGGGGCATTCAGTGTCTCCTCAACGTGCCGGCCTTGCGCGGGGCTTCTTCTTTCGGTCGCCGCGGCCGGTGACTTTGCCGAAGGATGTCCAGGTGCATTTAAGTTCTGTTTTATACCCCCTAGAACTGTAGGTGGAGGTGACCTCGATCACGTCGTAATATCCTCCCAAACCTAACTCCTTCGCCATTTCGCCCCTGCTGCCGGCGGCTCCTAGGCCTGTCAAAGTTGGGTTTATATAAATCTTTTGGCCTGGTGTGAAAAACGGGTTCCCAACCAAATCAAGCGTCGTATCATATTTATGCCTCAGTTGACCCCTGTCGGTTTCGGCAGATGTAAACCTGGCCTCTGTGAGGCCCTGCACATCGGTTTTCGAAAAGTTAACAGATTTAAGGATGCCAGCGTCAGCGCCCAAGACAAAATGGTACACCCCGTTCTGGAAATCGGCTTCCTCATTAGAAGGGTTTAAATCATCCGGAGATTCCGCTGCACCGTATATCAGTAGACAGTGTTGATATCCGCTGAACAGCCGGCGGGGCGGCGCTTGTGTCGGAATAAAGCTTGAAAACACATCCGCTTTTAAATCTACCCCCAGTTCGACGTCGCCCTTCTTGATTCGAACTGCGTGGCCGCCAGACTTCTTAGGCACCAAGAGCGACTGAAGGCCTACAAGGTTTGTCTTCTTGCCAACGCCTGCAAAACATAATTCACCTAGGGCGGGCAAGATTAATTCAATCACAATATCTCTTATAAAGGCTCTCATCGGATATCGATCTTTGAGTGGTCTTACCACATTCCTGTTAAACCATATTTCAAACAACTTAGTAGATATCGGAACGTCAGCCAAGTTAACCACCACGCGGTGTCCCTTTTGGTCATAGTAAGTGAAAGAGCCGAGAATCATTTGAATTTCCGGGATCATCACCTGACTGTTTCTTAATTCTTGGAATATACTGGAGATTTCCTCTATGAGATCTCCAAAATAAAAAAAGTTTATGCGATGTTTGCTTGGGTCGGCCTTGGGGACGTCCTGGCCTTCAACCAAATTCCATCTAGGTCCAGAGGTAGCGCCGTCGGCGCCCCTATTCAAATCCGCCGTCCTTAGCTCGTCAGCGCCTGGTGTCCGTACGCCGCCGGTGGGAGAAGGGCCGGGCTGTGTACTCACAAGGGGGGGGCTGTTGTCTCTTCCCCTCGCTTCTGCACTATACAACATGGTTGTTACTTCGGCGGTGGATAAATCGTAGTGGTATATCTTTTTCTTGGTGAAAAGGGCTGTCAGGATCCTGGAGTATTTTTTGGCCCGGGCTTTCGCTTTTACGGTGGCCATTTGTTTGGTCAGAGCCTTAGACTCTGCTCTTAACTGCTCTATCCCCCGCTCTGTTGCGGCTCTGCTGAGCCTGGTCGTGCGTCCGCCGGGCGTTGCTGGGGCTGTTGGGGGGGCGTCCTCGGCAGCCACAATTCTTTCCAGGCCGTGCTCCTGCTCACTGAGGTTGTGTGTATTCGTGGAGAGTTGGGCTGCCATCACCTCTAGACTTCTTTCGTTTTCTCGATCTTCCTTCAAATAAAGCACGTCCAAAAGAGGATTGTTCATAATGCTTTGAAGGGCACCTTGATATTCAATAGTCAGCTCGATAGTCCCGTCTTGCCTGAAATCTATCGAGTGATCTGTCATGTCTAGAAAAATCGTTTGGCTGCATCTTTCTAAAGATTTTTTCAACATTGTAGTGTTGGGGCCCAAATCCATGGCAGCAGGTGGAGTGGCCCAACCGACGACTGCCATCAATTTGAAGTACTTCTTGTTCAGAGTCCGGGGGGTTCCCGGGATAACGCGGCCATCGCGATATCTCTCATATGTATATTTTGTCCTTCTAGTGATCAGGTGTAGGTAGTTTATGTGATCGGGTGCATCCTCGTCCACAAGCATCCCTATGTCCTGGAAAGTCAATGTTAGCGTGCATGCAACCAGCGCTCCTTCGGCAGGATTTCTACCCTGCGTTTTAACTTTAAACGCCTTGATCCCTACTCCATCGCCCCTACCGTACTTGCTAGTCGTCATCTTTTCTAGAGATTCTTTACTTGTCGAGTCATTAAATATAAGTTCTGTAATCTTTTTTTCTTGATCGAGTTCGTCATAGAATACTTTGAATAAACGAATCTTTGGGACAAGGGCGGCGATCTCATAAGGTCTAATACTTCTTATAAAGTAGGATGCATGCTGCCGTGAGTTAAACTTACTTAATACAGTGGACGGATCGTCTGTGCCGAGGCGCGTTATGAGTTTGTGCTTGTCTTTTTGAGCGGCGGCGTAGGCGGCGTATTCAGGTAGGTGATCTGAAAGGAAACATTGTTCGCGAAACTCTAGTGTGTCGCTTATGTGCTCTGGCGGTGTATTTGTTGGTGCGGCGGTGTTGGCCCCTAGGGCGCGTTGTTGTGATTGGGCTGTGGCTGCAGCGAGTCGGCGGGTGGCGACGGGGTCTTGAGCCTGCAATTGCTGTTGGTGCCCAGCAATGCGCTCCTCTCTTTCAATTATCTCTATGTATTCCTCCAGGCGTCTGGCTCTGGTGCCGCCTTGGGAGTCTGCGCGTGCGCGACGGCGCGCCTCCGTAATGATGCGTTCTCGCTTCTGCTCTTCGGACTCGGAAGGGGGAGCCATCGTTACGGATCCAGATACCCAAGAACTTTATCTAGCGGTAGTGGTATCTGTATGACATCGCCGGCCCGAACGTGAGCCTCTGTTGGCCTCTGATTGAACCACGCGATGACCCACCATAGATCCTCACTGCCGTAATGTTTAAACGCCAACTTCCAGTACCGATCCCCAACTCCCCACATGTGTGCAACTAGAGTTAAGTTTCCTATTTGCCTCGCTGTGGGGTGATTCAATTTTGCAGTCCGGAATTGTTCGATGAACTTGACGTTCCGTTCTTTAAAGAAAGAGTCGTATTTGTCGTCGTTGTTAACTGCCGTTATTCTATTTTCATATCTTGATGGCATAAGTTATTTGTCCTTACCCGGGGGCGGGGCCACCTCCGGTCATCGCTCCAACCCTTGATTCGTTCACCGCAGGTATCGTTGCTGGGAGATCTTGGAGGGTGGCCGTGTCGCCGCCGCCCTTGGTTTTACCCGCGCCATGAGGGAATCCCTCTTGCCGTTGGAGGCCTGCCTCGGCGATCCTCCAACCAAGCCGGTGCGTGTGAAAGACTGTGAAGTCGCAGTTCAAAGTAATGGTTTGTGGGTAAAGACTACCACCCTCGTAAAATGTCCCGTGATCAAAGGTTGGGACATACGTAAATCCACCCACTCTTCCCACTAACCCTGTCGCTGCAACACCGCTGTTGGGCTCGGCGCCCGGTTGTGAGATTAGATTTGCAAACTTAAGTCGCAACAACGGGGAAGCTGCGATCGTCCCTGCGCCGCCATGGACGCTTTCGTAAGCCGGATATAGCATGTTCATGAGGAGGTCTGCCTTCGCCAAGTTATCTTGGGCCTCCTTTAAATTTGCAGACGGAACTTCCCATGACAAGTTGATCGTTCTTTTTGTGCCCTGGAATGTTTCAATGGGATCCATCCTACCATAAACATCTTCCGAACTCCAGTTTGATTCAAACCGATCTTCAAAAGTTGTAACAAATGCTTTAAAAGAAACAAAAGAAGTTGAAGCAATATGCTGGAAGCTTATTACTAATTTCTTACCCTCCAAATATAGGGAGCCATCATTGAACGCCATTTATATCATCCTCCTCCAGCAAACGCCTTTTTAAGTTCTGGACTGTTCTTCACGACCTGAAGCACTGCCTCACCAAACGTGTCCTTATCCATCTCCACAGTGGTGTGAATCTCGATCGGACGGACGGGGGCGGTGGGTGCTGCAGGCCCTGCGGTATTCTCTACTCTTCGTTCAGTCACTGTGTTAAATACTTCGGTTATTCTTTTTACGTTCTCTGCATCGAAATTATCTGCAGATTCTGCGATCATTTTCATTCCTTCGCCCGCATGGCGCGTACCCTCGCCGGCTGACAATGTCATCTTCTGGATAGAGCCCATCAGGCTCGCCATATGTTCTAATTTGTCAGTGCTCAAGAGAAGCAAGGCTGCTCCTAGAGCGCCAACGCCGACTGCAAAAACAGTAAGTCCCGCCCCTGCTAGGCTACCTAGAGCAGCCATTTTCACCATAGCGATCGCGAGGATACCCACTATAACAACCAGGGCGATAGACTCAACCCCCATGCCCTTCATTTGCCCAGCCATAAACCCGATTCCAACAGCGGCGATGCCGATACCTAACCCAATCAACGCGATTGCGCCGCCAAGTGCGAGGAGGGGTGGCGCCGCAACGCCTGCGGTGGCGGCGGCTGCAGCAAGGGCAGGAATCATGACATAGAAAGCGCCGGCCAAAGTGCCCACGATAAGAACCAGGGCGAGAGATTCGGCACCCATACCTTTCATCTGACTAGCCAGGTATCCAATACCGGCGGCTGCGATGCCGACCCCGACACCAATCATGAGGATGGCGGCGCCGTAGGCCAATATTATTTTGACTTTGTCTGGTGAGGGTGTGGCCTGTTGTTGTGAGCGAGCAAGATCCCTGTTTGTGTCGGCCAGGGTCCGGTTGACCGGAATCTGCTGCTGTCGGGCAACCGTCTGTGCTTCGGTCAGGGCAGTAGAAGTGGCCGTGGTAGCACTCTGAACCGCCTCTGAGCCTGTTAAGTTCTTCAGTATGTCTGCGAAAGCATTGCTGCCCGCCGCGGCTTTGGCGTCCATAGCGGCTTTGATTTTCATGGCCTTGGAGACCGCGTACATGACGCCGGTGAGTATGAGGAGACCGGTCATCAGTTTCCCCGAACCGCCATCCCACTCATACATCTTTTTAACAATGCTGTGAATCACATCAACGGTCGGCCTCATGCCTATTGCGAGCAGCCTCCAAGTGTCTGCCAACTTTTCGGTGACGCCACGGGCAGCATTGATTCTCTTTTCCATTTCTTCCGTCTTGATGGCCGAGGCGCCAGACGCATCTCCGAACCTATCCACGCTCTTGGTCATGAGTTTGGTGGCCTCGTTCATATCTGTTATACCAAGAGTATTGGCAATTGCCATCCTTTCGAACCGGTTCATTGATTTCCACTGCCGGCCCGAGGCGTCGATTGAATCCTTGATCATACGGACTCTCTCGTCTTCTGTCGCCAACAGTAGTTCAGTACTATTTAAGAGATTCCCTCCCAAAATAGCGTTTAACTTGCCGGCGGCCTGCGCTGCGCCCTCAAACGTATCAAATTGACCAACGATGTCCAGAAGCCTTTGAGTTTCAATACCCAGCGAGCGGGCGGCGGATTGCACCTTCAAGAAGATTTTGGGCGCCTCGGAACCATAGCGGGCGAGGATTGGCATTGCCTGATTGAATCCGGCGACGACCTCGCCCATATGCATCTTTAGTTGCGCAGCAGCTGTTGCCAACTCCTTTTCAAGATCTAACGCCCTCCCGTGAGAGAAACCCAGGACATCGGTCGCTGTGTCAAATACTTTAGTAGAATCTTCGGCGGCCACTCCAAGTTTCTCGAAGCGCGCAGCCGATTCGACCAAACTTTTTTGGGTGTCCTCGTTAACTAGAGAAAAACTAGTCATACCAGAGCGCAACGAGAGCAGAGCCGAGCCGGCATTTTCGGTTGATATACCAAACTCTCGATTGCTCTTCTCGACTTCCATTAACGTGGCATTGAATTCAGTACTAGTGCTAGTCATTTTACTGACGTTCGCTAGAGCGTCATCCTGCTTCACTGCTAGCGCCATGGTCGATTGCGCCACCTTCGCCAAAGTTGAGGCAAACAAGGTGGTGGGGTTGATTGCGTTCGTGAACCCGGAGACCATCTGGCCGGTGGCAACTTTCAAACCGTCCATCGTGTCTGTTGCGCCCATAATGGAACCCATGAATCCCGTTGGGGCACCAATGCCTGTCAAGTTGGTAATCAGAGAGGAAAATTCAGAACCAACCTGGGTGGCGTTTTGCAAGGCCTTCTTCTGTATCTGTAACTTTTTCTTCTCTACCTGTAATTCTTCATATCTTTTCTTTAGAGATGCATCTAGATGACCGCTTTGGTCGGCGGCGGCTTTTATACTTTTTAACTCTAGTTCATGAAGATTCTCTGCGGCCTCCAGTTCCGCCAAGCGCTGTTCTCCTAAAAGGTGCAAGGATTTCAATTTGCCCGCGGCCCAGTCCTTGCCCTTGGAAGCCTCGTCATTAAGCTTCCTCTCCATCGCTATCTGTTCGGCTATCTGAACCTTCTCTTGGGCGCGAGTCTGCAGAGACTTTCCCTGTAGTTCAAGATATTCCTTGAGTTCTTCTAAGCTTTTATCAGCCATTTAGAGTAGGATCCCTATTTGAAAGGCCACTTCAGACCAGTTGCTTTTTCAAACTTTTGCACCGCTTTGTCCAACCTATACTTGTTAGCATAAGTTCTCTTATCGTTTAAGCCGTGCTTTTTAAGTGATTGGAGATAATTCTTCTCACCGTGGACAGCGTTGGTGAAGGATCTGACTTCTGACGGTGTTCCCTTTATCTTAACGGGGATATCTGCATCGCCGAACATAGATTTCATTAGAATCTTTACCCAGCCTCCGAACATCCTGAGCCAACTTTCATCAAGTTGGCCTCTTCTAGCAACTCCTAAATCAATTACAATCGGAACAATCGTCTCTTCTTGTATGTCCATACCGAGGGTCTCCAATAGATCTGTGCATAAATAATTAGTATTCTATAAGAAATAAAGTAAAAAGGAGGGGTCTAACGTCTTTTGTTTTTGGCTTTTTCATGCTCTTTCTGTTCATCCTCAAATTGCTTGACCAACCTTTGGAGGAACCACTTTCGAAGAAGCACTGGCAAGTTATAGGCTTCGATAAAGCTCCACCCACCGTGATATTTCATTAGAAAGAATTGTTCGTAGACGTTTTGAATGTAATCGTCACTTAACCCAAAAAAAGTCCGCGTTAAACGGAACCTCCAGTGTCTGCTCTAGACCACAATCAGAGCACTCAAAGTCTTGTGCTAGATCGATGTTGGGTACCAAATCCCTATAAGTATTTCTTAGGGCTCGGGAATCAATGGCCGGCATGTTCTGGATTAGCGAACTGATTAGTGAAGCGTCCTTGTGTTCGTTGACGGAAACAATAAATTGTTTGAATTGGTCTGTCAAGTTGGCTTCTTCCATCTTATGCTTCTTCTTCTTGTTGGCAATCATGGCCAATGCCTTCTCGTCTTTTCCTGTGAGAAGCTTAACCTCTACATTAACCTTCAATTTCTCTAGAGGGATTATGAACGTACCCTCTTCCGTTTCGGTGACGCCTTCGACATCGCCGCCGTAGTTTACATGCCCTTCGTTCAAGTCAAAAGAGTGGGTCACGTATTCGGTACAGGCTGGGCAGATTACCTTAGTCTCGTATTCTGCGCCATACCCCGTTCTTCGGGTAGCGATGATAACAGCATTTTTGTCCCCAATCAGGAGATCGTCTGCTCTAATTTTCTTGTTGACAATTACACTTTGCAATAGTCGATCAATGGCGATGCCCTTCTTGAGTAGTGTACGAGAAGTTAGTATGTCTTCCTCTTTGGCAGTCATATAACGAATTTCGATTGTTTCTTCGTTATGAAGAGGGTGGCCCTCTAAATAATATCTTCCCTTTGAAGGGAGTTCCACGAACTCCGTTGGAGTTACAAATGAAAGTGCACTTGGCTCCTGTTGTGGGGTTGGTGGTGTTAAGTTTTGAATAGGTGCGGAATCCGAATGCATAGCAGCAATCCGATCCTCATTGTTGCGAACGCTCATTATAACCTCTGGTTTGTATAGTAATTATACAGCGTTTCAAATTAGTTGTTAACTTATTTACGAGATGGGCGCGCCGTCTCCGGTGGCTGTATACTCGGCCCAGTCGTAACGTACGGTTACAGTAATGCCGACTAGTTCGTCTGATTCATAATCGAGCTCGCTGAAGTCCACCGATCGAATCCAGGGGTTGTTCAGCAACCAGTGGCCGACCGGCGTGCCGACGTTGGCAACACCGAGGGCGGAGCCTCCGGTGGCGGCGCCGACGCCCAAAAGTGTCAACGTCATCTGGCCGAGGGCCGTGGTGGCTGCTGCCTTAGAGACAGTATTCGTGATATCCGCGGTGGTCGGCAAAACGTAGCCGGCTGCCGTGAGCTTCTGCATCATCTTGTTTGTTGCATCCGGAGTCAGCGGATCCACTAGCTCGAATGTTACCTCTTTCCACTGGACTCTTCCGGGGTACCAGAACGAGTGGTTTAGATACTTGTGCTCGTGCTCAGAGATCTCGAAACTAGGCTGGCTAACCTTTTTAACGATCCATGAGGCCTCGGGTCCCCACTGTAGTTGCCATCTATATGCTCTCTTTGGCTCTAAAGCCGCGTCTGACCAAAATGCCATAATTTAGTTTCTCCCTTTCACGGTAAATAGATTAAGTATCACTTTTGTACCCCGTTTAATCATCGAATGAGGCTCCGGATCTGGTGATAACGAAGTCAACAGCAATGAACTCGATAGAACGAGCAGGCTTCAAGAATACCTTAGCGTAAAGGATGTTTCTATCGACCAAGTCTGGTGTAGTGGTAGTCTCATCCAACACAACCCGGTAGTCCGACAAGCCACCGCCGGCCTGGATACCACTTAGGAGTCTATCGACCTTGCCTGAGAAGTCATTCCAGGTTGCAGCGATGCTATTCTCGAACAACGTGGTTGCTGCGATTCTAGACACCTCTTTCTTAACATAAATCAGAAGTCTTCTGACATTTATTCTGTCGAGGGCGGATGCCTTCAATTGCATCGTCTTTTGTCCGAAGATTACAATGCCCTCGGCGGGGAACGATGCGATTGGGTTAACGTTGTTCGCGTAGAGTTTATCTCTCTGCTTGGCAGTTAGTTTCTCCTCAACACTAACAACGTTTAGGCCAGATGCGCCTCCGCGTCCCGTGAGCCCGCCGCGGACAAAGCCTGCGGGAGCGAACCAGACATCCGTTGCCTTATCGGAACTCGCCAGAGTCCCCAAGGCCACAACAGATGGTGGAACCATCAGGCGGCTTCCGCCGTCCTGGATTTGCACCCATGGGTAGTAAGCGGCTGCATAACTTGAGTTAATCTTTCTGGCTCTTACGCCACTGGATCCGTCGATAACTTCCTTAACGGAACCAACTCTCGAAGCGGCAGCAGTCTTAGACTCCGCTCTTGGAGTATAACCACCGACCAAATCGATGATTGCCAATGCATCACCGCGAGCCTCGCACACGTCGATCATATGATCTGTGAGGCCAGTAGTGTCGATACCTGGCATAACCAATGCGTTCATTTCAACAGCCTCGGGATCTGCAACAGTATCGATCGCTCGCTTAATCGAGTTATATTCATAACTAGAGAGTTGGCTAGCGCCTATGGAAGCATTGTTAAATGGATCCCTCTCCTTAATGTCTACACCGTCCGTGCCTCCATATAGTGGCGCGGTGAATTTGTCATATCCGTCATCCAATATCTGTTTCCAACTTGAGGAAACCGCGGTGGTGGAAGTACCAGCCCTTCTTGAGCCAGATGCCCACGTTGTATCGGATGTAGATACAAGAACATCATCCAACGAAAAGGTGAAAGATAATTCGGTACTAGAATCTACATCATGTGAATCGACGCCAACTGGCTTAGCCCTAACAAAATCTCTGTATGCCTTGCGGTGAGACCTGCTGTCGCCGCGGCTAGCGTTAGTGTTAATACCAAAATAAGCATCGGTGTTTTTGGTTGTGCCCTTCGATGCTGAGAGTCTCATGAAGCCTGAGTCTCCCACGGCGCTAGCGTTGCCACGGAGGTTAAAGTCCTCCAGGCTAGGCCAGTGCAGTACCATTGAGGCGGTCATGGCTGCTGCCGCGGCGGTGTCGCCCGGGGCCGCCGGGCCGCCGACCTCGTTCTCGGCGCCGTTGGTAGCGCCGGTGACGAATAAGTACGCTCGGACAGTGGGCAAAGCACCATCCGCTGCGCCTCGGAGGGGATTAACCGCGTTGGCCACGTTTTCGGTACCGCCCTCCAGGAACGTTGATGTGCTGCCAACAGTGTTGGTCTGGAGCGTCGCTTTCTTGTATCTCGGAATTCCCAAGAAACCAAACGGGAGAAGCTCGGCGCTGATACGGCCAGTGGTAACATCTTCATGCACCTCGACTCTCACAAATTGAGAGATATTGTCGTAATCTCCCAACTCACGAAGAGTCCGGTCTGTGTCGCTCCATGTTGCTTCTTTATCACCAATCTTTTTGGCTATATAGTCTGGAGAGTTGGGGTTCAAATTGCAGTTGAGGAATCTTTCAACAGCCTGTGGTTCCCTGTCATCATCTCCGTCAATTAGTCGTATTGCAACCGTAAACGATCCAAAAGCGTCAACATCCGTATCAGTGGAGTAGTTTATATCCTCAATGGAGATCGAAAGGTTATTTTGCTCCCAACTTCCATAAGATAAACTCTCGATTCTAAATAATTTCTGCATGCTTTCGACATTAAACTTCGTGTTGTCGCCAGTGTCTTGAGACACAAACCAGCCGGTTTTAGACGGGGCCATGGCTTTTTTATTATTTTCATGAGTAAGAGTGCCGTTGTTAACGGCCAATATCGCCCCGACTATAGAACTACCGCTGAGCGCTTTTGCCTGGTATTCATACGTTTCTCCAAGCCAGTAGTCTGTAGCAGTAGTTGTGATCGTCGTGTTCACCCGGCTGGGACTAGTCGAGAAGGCATTCCTAATGAAGTTTGAGTTCCCAGGTTGGAAAGTGCATTGGATTGGTCCAGCCGTTATATTGCTGCTATCATCTGTGACCACGATGGACCATGTTCCGCCGGCGTCAACATTGTCGGAAGAACGAATTAACGCACTTGTACTGGCCGTTGCATGTTGTTCAAGGCTAGCTGTGGTGCCGTAAAACCCCGGAGTATCAATCACGCCCGATAATAGTACCGAGCCAGCGTTGGCATAAAAAATTGCACCAACAGTGCCGGTGCCGTACCCCTGGTTACCCGATGCCCAAAGACATAGGGCATATGCTCCACCATTAGTGGAAGGTATTGCAGTTGCTACATTCGAAGTAGTCCACCCAGCATCTCCGTTAGCGTCTTTATCAGAATGTGCCGCACCTGCTAGTTTTACAATCGTAGCAGGGGCATCGCCGTTCTTCAACCAAGCGCTGGCTGCATATGCAGCATAGGTCGGAGCGTTAACTTCTCCGTCTCGCCACGGATCAACAGAAACCTCTGGGCCGGCGACGGGGGCGCCAAAGATAGTTTCAAACTCAACATTGTCCGACACTTTTACCGGGCGCAAAGAAGGGCCGCGGCGGAATCTACCGATGATGACCGGACCTATTGCTGCGGGCGGTCTAGGTGTTTGCGACTTATCAATTTCGCTGAGTAAAACCCCAGGAGAAACAAATCTAAATTTTTTGGCTGGCATATAATATACTCTCCCTTACGTGTCGAGTGGACATCTTTGATCAATTATAAATAGTGCCTGGAACTTTGAAAGGACAAAAAATTAATCCTTGTAGAACCCTCGTTTATCTATGTGTTCTGGAATGTCTCCGAGTACAACGGACTCTCTCCCAAGCTTAACCTCTACGGCATTTTGCCTCTTGATAATCTTTGGCTGATCTTCGTTCTTATCACCACCGATTATGTATCCAAGCACGTTAACTGTGACTTTGGTTTCGTACTGTCTCTCCTCTTCATCCATACCAGAAATATTGTTTTCATGAGAGTACTCTTCATTGATGAAGGCTTCGTACCTATGGCCGTCCCTGCTGATGAAGAAGTAATTGATCCCGCCAGTCTTAGTCAGGAGTGGCGCCAACATCTCGTTCATTTGCTGCTGATATTCTGTTCTCAGGCTTATTGTATACACGATATCTAGGTATGCGGGTATTGGTATAGAGATTGTTTCATATACAACCTTCTTATTCTTCCTTGGAAAATTTATTTGACCTTGGCCGACTTGCCTATTTTTAATTGAACCATATTTACGGGCAGCGTCTGCATTGGCGAAGTTGGACGTCTTTTCCTGATTAATCTGTCTCGCAATTGTAATCGAACCACCCTTCGCATCATTAACTGGCGGCACGTTGCCATATATTGCGCCCTTCTTCGACAAACTCTTTATGACAGAGGTTCTTTCAATAGTCAATAGTGGCAAGACAAGAGTGCCATCTTGATCCCTCAAGCCTTTATCTCTTTTTATCTGAAAGGCTCTTTCCGCGGAGACCCACAGCACCGGGACTTCTTTGAAACCTCCGTTCGTTTCCACTGATAAATTTAAATCTAGATTGGCCCAATCGTAAAAGGCTGCATCGATATTCTCCAACGTCGAGGCTTGAAATGGTATATCTTCTTGCAGAAGATGCCGGTCGTCAACTTCGGAAAACGAATAATCCTTTTTCTTACTTGGCATTGAACAGTCCCTCTCGGGCTCTTATGCACTTCGCAGATATTTCTACTTTATGATCTTCTTGACCAAACAACAATTTTGGTTCTGCCAAGGTGGCGACTTCATAATACAGTTTTTCAAACTGAATAAAGTCGCCCTCTCTCACAAAAAGATTCTGATCCTCCACAAGCCTTCTCTTATGGAAATGTATTGTGAGAGAAGACCTCCTGTCTATGCCGTAGTTAGTAGTTGATGTGGTGTGGCCCTCCCACTCAACCAGTGCGTATATTCTCACCGGTGGCAAGAATGTTTTTTTAATCGCTTCGCCGTATATTGGATGAAAGTTTGTTCTTTCCAAATCAATGGGAAAATATAAAATAGGCTGCCCTATGACTCTTTCTATGAGTTCATCGTTAACCTGCTTTACAAGATTCCTCTCCTTTTCACCTATAAATAGGGGAGGGGGAGGACTATCTGGCTGTTCCCATTTATTGTCCGCCATGTTTTTCTATCCCCTATAGATGGAGTACGTTGGTATTGTCTGGTTTATCTTCATAGTACTGTCCGTTATTACAGCAGCATCCTCCGTCAATTTCTTATATGTGAGCTCATCTAAGGTTGTCTTGAGTTCTTCCCTCAGTTTTTCTTGCTCTTCTTTCGCTTGGGAAAGCAAAGCATCCGCGTTAAGTGTCACGGACTCCCCGGGGATTGGAATTGATGCGAACTTGCCTCTAATTTGTCCCAACATCTCTTTTGATAGTGCCAAGGCAAATCTTCGAATCCATTGTTTTCCTATGCTGTTTATGCTAGCATAAGGGATGTTCTCGAATGGAAGAGTGTTTAAGTTATTAACGCCCGTCACACCATCGTCTCTGTCGGAGTCCTCCTCCCAAGCATCCTTGCGTAACATGAACTCAACCCAAAACTTGGTCACACTTCCGGCGCCTTCGATCGGATATGGATACAGCCTGAGGATGTTGTTAGTTAACTCATAAGAATAGTGTGAAAGCCTCGTGTAGATCGCGTCTTCATAAGCCAAGGCCTGAGCTTTGTTCTGCCACACTGGCACCACTTGAAATGTAGAATCATCAGCCCACTGACCGTATGTTGTCATGTCTCCCATAACATTGATTCCACCATAATACCCAAAGAATCTCCACATGGCGCGGGCGGTGCGGTAATAGACTCTTTTAATCATTATCTTTTTATCACCAACTAGGCCTGCAAAGCTCACCGCATTTCCAGTGCCCTGGTCTTCATTGTTCGCCGAAGACCCTGATATGATGTTTTGTAAGTCATAGTCCTGTTTGCCGTTAACTACAGAAAACGACGCCGAGTACAAAGTTTCACTTCCACCCATGCCGATCTCCGACACTGATGCGTCAGATACTCGATTGGCATAACCAAATTTGAATCTAGGATATTTTAGTGCTATGTCTGAACCGGATAGGGCATCTCCAGACTCAAGGCGGCCATCTTGATCAAATGAGCCAGTTGAATTCCCAAGCAAAGAACCGAGAGAGTTTTTAGCCTGGTGTATGTTTACGATATACGAATATTCTAAAACCGACTCTTCATATGCGGAATAGACTTGCGAAGCATCGAGCTCAATATCCAGCACATCACCGCCTAGCTTCTTGTACGTATAGGATATTTGATCTACTGCTCCCGAGACAAAGGCGGCGGTGGTGTATATGCCAAACGGCAAACTACCTGTCACATCGCCATGTGAGCCAGACGCGACTAATATTGATTTGCTTACCTTACTGGTGGGACGGAGGGTTGTCGCCATACATTATGTTCTCCTCAACTAAGATAAATAGTGTTGAGTTGTCTTATCTTCTAAACGCAAAACAAAATAAAACCCCCCGACCTCGCGTCGGGGGGTTTTATAGTTTTGTTACGGTTGATTAAACCCTAAGGCTTATTGTCCGCTCTCACCCAACATACCGCGTACAATGACTAGACCGTACATATCGGGTCTAACCATCTTCTTGGCATAGCGTGTGAGCACGCCCTTACGTGGCACGAAGTCCTCGACACCAAAGATGGTGGGAGTGACCTGTAGAGGCACATAAGGAGCGTAGACATAGCCACTCTCCAAGAAGGAATTGCCTCTACGAGCAACCAGGACCACGTTACGTGGGAAGTAGGGGTCTACAAAGACATCCCACTTCTTACTTAGGGAACCAGTTTTCACGGCACCCACAGTACCCTTGTTGTCGTCCGCAGTAACGCTAGCGCGGAAACCGGAAGTGAACTCAAGAATATTGGCCACCTCTGGGGAACAAACTATGCAGTTTGCACCGCCACGTAACGTCTTACGGTGAATCTGAGCCGAAACGTCATTGATCGTCTCAATGAGAGTCTCATACCACTCGGATACGGTACCCGTGAAGTCTGGGGCAGCAGTGCTAGCACCAACTTCTAGGCCAGTCTCCTTGTTAAGGAACATGCCTGGGGAACGGCTCCAGTGATAAGTGGCTGCAGAAGCACCCTTAACGAGGTCCTCAAGGATCTCGCGGTCGATCTCTAGAGCAATCTGCTCAGAGAGAATCGACGTAAGCTCAACCTCAGCGTCGAGGTTGTGGTAGGCGTTGAGGTCCTGACCTAATTCAGGAGTCCACTTAGCCTTGAGCTTCTTGGTCATGGCAGTCACACTCACGGAATCAACCTTGATGTTGATCTCGGGAATGTTCTCATCATTCTCCAATCCCCAAACAGAGGCACCGACGACGGCTCCTAGGCCGCGCCCAGCAGTAGTCTCAGAGACATTGTCGAAGTTATCGGATTCTGGCCACGTTACAGTAAGGCTGGCAGCGTTAGCATCTAGTGCTGTGCTAGCCACAGAACCGTCGGCCGAAGCAACAAATACGAGAATATCGTCTTTGTTATCACCAACCTTATGTACGCCATTGTTTGAACCAGACCACTGAGTCAAGCGACGCAGTTGGCTACCAGCAGAAACAGTAACGTTAATTCCAACCAAGTTAGAACGGTTCAATTGTGAGGCGTCGGCAGCGGTAAGCGCACCAACCCAAACAGTCGAAGTTCCGGAAACTAGATCGGGGTCAAATCGACAAAGAGCGTCGAACTTGGCCTGAGTTAAGCCACCACCGATAGCGAGAGGATCTGCTAGAGATCCGCCGCCGCCAAAGGTACCGGAAGCCACCGTTCTTAGGGTGATGGAAGCAGAGCCGGTTGGGGACGAATAGCCGTTGTTCAGAGCGTAGAAGCTCTTCTCAGCGTTGGCTCCGCCCAAATCGACACCGCCTGTCAGCGCCTGGCCGACAACTCCACCACCGAACAGCGAATCATCAGCCGAAACGCCGCCACGAGCTGAGTTGTGCACGAAGTCTAGGAAGAAGATGAGACCCGAAGGGAGGCTCATTGGCTGTACGGAAACGAGATCGTTAGCGATTAGGCTACCGAAAACGCGTCGGACGATGGGGAACGCCACGGAAGCGAAACCCTCAACGTCACCAGCAGCCATGCTGCTGGCCTCACGAAGTAGTTCTTTGGCTTGGTTTTCTAGTAGACGAGCCATACCATCTCTGGTATTCTCACCATCCAAACCCTCTAGAAGGCCGGTACGCTCCCACTTCGCGCGAAGAGCAGCACCTTCTTTTTGTAAATCCCGATTTACAATGCCTTCTGTTAATTTATTCAGAATAGACATATCGTTTAATTTCTCCTTTTATGATATTCCAGCTAATCTCTTCATCCTATCCGAAAAATTATGGGATGAAGCTTCGTCTCGTCTGTTACGAGACAACAACAATGATGAAGTGTTTTTATTATTTACGACTTCGCTCAACGATTGTGGTACCCCTACTTTGGTAGGAGAAGTACCCGTCGCACTTTGAAGAGTTTCATAAATAACTCTCGCTTCTTCAATGTTTTCGGCTTTCGTTATAGCTTCAACAATTTTATTCTTTTGTCGCTCATTCAAGGAGGTGCTATCCAAAACCTTATTTGTGTACAGTAATCTTGCATTTGACAAGTTTATTTCATCAAACTTATCTTTTAATTGCAAGATTGTCTGTTCAAGTTGCTTACCTCTTTCATCGGCAAGCTCCATTTTTGATTCTAATTGTGTATTTTCTTTCTGCAGTTTTTCAACCGCACCTTTTAGTTCTTCATTCTCCTCAGCAACCTGCGTGTCTTCCTCGCGGGCTAAGGCTTGTTCTTCTGCGTGGTCGTGAACGGAGGTTGGGGCGTTGAGCCATCCAGTCTTCTCCGTACCGACATCAACAGTTAATTCTTCGGCCATGGCCTGTAGAACTGATTCTTCGAGCTCAATTTGTTCTCTGTCGATCAAGTCGTCTGATTGCAGCTCTTCCTGCTCATCGTCAGCATCGCCTAAATCTGCTCGTAATTGCTTTAAATCGATTTCTACTTCGCCCTCTTCAGTGCCGCCCTTCGCTGTCATTTCGAGATCATCCAACTTGATGTTAACATTATCTAACGCGTCTTCAGCCGTCTCGACTGCGTCACGAACTGCGTCAACTTGTTCTACTGAAGGATCTCCAACGGAATGTGCGGCAGGAACCTGATCTTCAACTTCGGATCCGCCGGGCTCTTCCTCATCTGCGTCAAAATCTTCCATGCCACCAAAGGGATCCTCCGCCTCCGGAGGCTCTTCCTCATCTTGCTCCAACAAATTGGCCACAACCTCTTTGATGTCTTCCGAGTATTTCTCGATTATAATGGACTCCGCGTTCTTGACGGCAGCCTCTTTTAGGGCCGTCGCATCAACGATCGCCTGTTCTAGCATTGAGGACATAGAAAATCTCCTAAAATCATATATTACGCTCAAAATAAGTAGTAATTATTTTCACTAAAATCCCTTTTTTATTAGATATTAAGGGTTTGCGGTTCTATTGAGATTTTGAGACCAATGGAAGCGGCGGTTAGAAGGAAGCACCATAGAGCTTAATGACAAACTTGCCCGAAGCATACGTCCCACCCGAACCGCCGGCGGCATCGCCGGCGGCAAGGTGTAGGAAGTCGTTGACACAATTGGTTAAATCAGTTGTTCCCATGCCCATCACGGCTGCAGATGTCCTGACTGTACCAGCAGTCCATGCGCCATCAGAATCGATCATTGTTACTGAGGTACCAGAGGTGGCGTCCGTATCCTCTGTCCTAGAGGCTAAGTTTGAAACTAAATTAATGTCTGCAGTGATGTTGCCGCTGTCCGCAGTGGGCACTTCAATACAACTCATCTCCGCTTTATAGATAATTCCGTTTACTGCTGTGGTGATTTGCGTAAGATGTGCGTTATCCGCACCATCTTCCCCAATAGTATCATTATCTTCTGCGCCGACGAGCAGGCCCTCAATGTCGACCAAAATAGTGGTTACTATCTCGCCATTTATTTTAGAGACATACATAGTTTGTGAGGCGGCGCCGTCAAAACCCCCGCCGGCTGCAGTGGCGGTAGCAGTCGTCATGACAATGTCGCCGCCGGCAGCGGTGGCTGTGATGTCTCCATCAATGGTGAGGGCGAGATTGGCGGCGGTTGCGTCATCATCGACAGTTGTAATTGTGGTCGCACCGTGAGTGGTTGTCTCAATTTTGAAGAGATCACCCGTATCGGCCGAACTCAAAAGCTGCAAATCTGTTCCGCCATCGGCGCAGTTGATGATCAGGCCATTGTTAGAGTCGGCGCCAGTGGAAGTAAGTTCCATACCAGTTGCGACTGCTGTCCCATTCGTGCCACCGGTTGCGGTAATAACTGCCCCCTTTACGGTGGGTGTACCTGCGTCGGCAGAGTGAGTTAGCGTTGGCGTAACACTGATACCGGTCATCATATTTGTGCCGTCGGTGGCGGTTGCATTGTCTATGTCGACGTCTATGCCGAGAATCTGATTATTTGTTGTTGTGGCGCCAGTTTTATCGAAATCGACGTGGATGCCCCTTATGGTTCCGCCCTCTGGTTCGGCGGCTTCGTAGTTTTTGTCCAGAGAGATGCCAGTCACAACGGCGTCGGTTTGAACTACCTCAAATCTTGCCGCTGGAGTTGTTGTTCCAATTCCCACATTTCCACTGGTGTTAGTCTCGACAACAAAGATATTCGCATTGTTTGGGCCGCCGAGAGACCCGTAATTATCACCAGTTACACATGTGATATCAAACCGCTTATTAGTATTAGTTCCATCAGCAGCATCAAGTCGAATCTTGACGTCTGCTAGATCTTGGATATTTAAATTCTGAGTTTCATCAAAGGTGATATCATTTCCGGACGGGGTTACACTTAAGTCTCCTCCGGAAGACGCGGAGAATTGAATATAATTCGAAGCGTCATACGACAGCACAAGCTGTGTATCAGTTCCGAATACATCTAATTTCCCAATAGGAGTTACGGTCCCTATTCCGACATTGCCGGCAGTACCAGAAATATATATTTGGTCTTCCGTATTGTTCGACCCAAGACTTAAGTTAACGCCAGTAGAAGCCCTGATTTTAAATTTGTCGAGTGACGTTGCTGGGCTCGGTAGGTTCCAACTAATCAAGCCGGCCTGGTCGCTTTTGTAGCGCGAGGTGGATCGGAAGTCAGCAACAGTCTCGATCCTTATGCCTGTCGAAGCGGTCAGCTGACTATTGACGGTGGTTACATTCGACTGGTCGTCACCAAGAGTGACGCCGCCAGATAGATGTAGTTGTGATTTACCAGATGCTAGAATGCCGTATTCGCTGTTGTGGTGAAGGCTCAACCATTGGGCATTGTCGTCGTTAGGATTCTCGTTACTGTGTACAAATACAGTTGGTTCGGCAGTGGGGGCGTGGTCGAAGTCCCTCGTGAGGTCCGATACGTGAGCGTTTGGACCAATAACTAACTGGTTACCACCGTGGGTCTCGGCGAGACCCATTGCAACTTGCTGCATGCCGAGGTCACCAACCAGAGCGAAAGTGGGGTTGGTATCTTCAAGCAGGCGAATCATTGCGGGGGCGGCGTTTTCGCCTTCGACGTCTAACCAACCCCAGCCGCCTGAGGTAGGGTCACCTCCAATGATCACTGGTTCGGCTGAAGTGGAGCGTAGTTTGATGCTACCGACGCTAGAAGTTATCAAAGCATTCGTTCCGTCGTGGAACAAATTAAGACTGCCGGCGTTATTGCCAACGGCAATGCCCACAGAGGCAGTTAATTGCCCGCTGACAGTGATTACATTCGATTGGTCGTCACCAAGAGAGACAGCGCCAGAGAGGTGTAGTTGTGATTTGCCAGATGCTAGAATGCCGTACTCGCTGTTGTGGTGAAGGCCTAGCCACTGCTCGTTATCGCCGTTAGGATCTGCGGTGCTGTGAATGAAAAGGGTGGGGTCGCCGGGTGTGGCGTGATCATGGTTTGCGAGACGGTTGCCAATCGTGGTTATGACGATTTGGTTCCCGCTATCAGTACCAGTAACACAGAGCTTCACCCTATCGGGTGTTTCGTCCGTGACAATAATAAAGTGAGATTTGTTGCCAACCCTGTAACGGTTTTCCATGATACCATCGGCAGCGGCCTGGAAGGCGAATACGGGAGCGGCGTCAGAGCCGTTCCCAAAGTTTATCACCTGATTCGCCGGATCAAACGTGATGCCAGCATCGGTGCCAACAGTGGTCACAGTCAACTCACCATCGTCCGCGACAGTCTGGGTCGCGTGGTTCGACGCGTCATACGACAACTTCAACTGCGTCGAGGTGGCGAACACCTCAAGCTGCGCATCCGGATCAGTGACGCCGATACCAACGTCACCGTCGCTATCGATAGTTATTCGGGTTGAACCGGACGTGGCAAGCTTCATAACGTTATTTTGCAGATTATAGTCTATTTGACCAGCGCGCTGCTCGTTGGCCTCAAGGGGCCTCGAACTTGCAAAGTAAATTCTAGCGGAGTTGTTTTGGCCACCAAAAATGGACATCCCCGCCGTACCATCGCTTTCTATGAAAAAGTCTTTGGCGCCGGCGTGTGGCGCCCGACCGGAATCCCCGGTATGTATATGAAGTAACGCCTCTGGGTCTGTGACGCCGATGCCGACACGATCATTGTCGCCCTCGACCACGAGCGCGTTATTGTTTCCAACGAGAAAGTCGTCGCCTGCGTCAGTGCCGAGAGTTACAGTAACCGAAGTTCCGTCGTCGCTTGAGATTGAATCAAGGGCGATGTTGCCAACGTTGATTATATCTTTATCTCCGGCGTCGATGCCCCTCGAAGCAGTAACATGATTTAGGGTGATTGCGCCAGTAAAAGTGGTGTTTTCGGCTGCGGTGATGCCGCCGCCAGGTGTGAATCCCTTGCCGCTTCCAAATGCCATATTCTACGTTCTCCTAAACAGTTAAGCCTGAGCCTGTTAACTCATACATTCGCTTGATGGGAATTTGCGTTAACTCTGCAATTACCCTATATTCCCGGTTCGAGCCGTCGGCTGGTGCGGAAACGTACACTTCTTTGCACTTGACATTCATGCTGATGGAGTCTTCGTCACTGTCTAGTTCCACAAAGTGAAGTCCAGTTATGACGTTACTACCAGTTATGGCGTTGAAGTGCACTCGAATGGTGTCGGAGGAGTGGTTCATCACAGTCACGGCTCTCGCCACGGTAGGAAATGTCACCTTGTGTTCTTGGCCAGGTGGTAAGGCGGTCGACCCGGTTATATAAGGCACCCCAGATACCATGTATGAACCTACATTGTTTAAGCCGACTGAATATTGTTTAAACAGTTCTGATGAATCCGCTGCCATAGTAATCCTCTCCTGTACCTAACTAGTATTTTGATTAGTAAGTTTCCTCAGAGTGCGGAGCCTTTTTTCTTTTTTTATTTTTCTCTTCTCTGAGGGCTTTTTATAATATCTTCTATCACGCAGTTCTTGCATGATGTTGGATTTCTTCAACTTTTTGTTGAACCTATTTATGAGCCTTTCTATAGACTCATTGTACTTTGCCGTCACTTCGACATGCATCGGCCGGCCCATTAGCCTTTCACCAACTTATCCCAGTTGTGGCCTTTGCCGACCGACATTATGCCGGAGATGTCAATTCCGGGGTCGCCTGGATCTTGATTTGATAATGGGGATCCCTGAGCGGGCATGCCAGATTCGGCGGTGGCGTGTCGCAGTGGTTCTGTGCCTTCAAACAAATTCACGCCACCATAGGCGTCTCTGTTCACTTCTTCCAGCATTTTACGACGCACCTCTTTCAGTGCAGGATTATCCACCGCCTTTGCTGGGGGAGGCGTGGTACGAGCCGCAGTAGTCTGCTTCTCGGTGATAAACTGGGCGGAGGTTGACAGGCCGGCTGCGACCTCCGTTATAATCCCAGAAAGAACGCCATCTTCGAAAATCACCTCCTTGATGCATTCTTTAATAAGTGGTTTTAGCACTTTTTTTAATTCTGTTTTTTTCAATTGCCGTCCTTGATGATTTCTTCTTCGGCAGTAACTTCCTGGATGTTTTCTAACCCGAACATCTCTCTGGCTTCTTCGTCAGTTAAAATTACTTCCAACTCTTCTTTGATGATTTCTTTGAGTTGTTGTTTAGTGAGCTTTAATTCGTTCACTCCTGCTAGCGTCGTATTTTGCCTAGGTGCGGCGCGCCGCGGCACTTTGGATACGTGCGACTTTTTGGAAACGCCCGCGGGGTCTTCGGCGCCCGGGCCCCTTGAATCTGGTACGTCAGGAGACGTCAACCGTTTAGTACTCCAACCCTTGTCAGTTTCCGACTTATATTCTGGTTCTTTAAGGTCTTTAATCTTGTCATGCAAGTCTTTAAGATCATAGGCGTCGACAATACGCTTCTCCATGTCCTTTGGTAGGGGCTTGTCAGATATCTGTAGCAATTCATCACCCAACATCTTAAGCCAATCCACCTCTTCGCCGGCAGTCACCTCGCTTAGGTCTTCTCCTAGTTTGGCTGCGATCTCAATGGGTTTTCCATCTCTATCATAACAACCTCCGGCCATCCATGTATTGCCTGTCGGTGCCTCGGGTGGCCCCAGACACTTCTCCTTAATTCGAGGATCTTGTGATGAAGTGTCAAACATCTCTGCAAGATATAAACTATTTGTAGAGACTATCTTCCCCATTTCTTCTCTAATAATCTGCTTAAGTTGTTCTTTTGCCAGTTTCATATCAGTCTCCCAGGATGTCGTTTAGAGCCCGATTGATCCTATCGGCTTTAGAAAAAACTTGTTTATTTTTACCCTCGGACAAATTCATATAGGCGCCGGGAGTTGATGGTTCAGACACTATGTCAAAGCATATTAACTGAAAGTCATCGTTAACCGTCACCCCTTGGCCGCCCTCAGTTACAGTGCCCAAGCCCCTGGAGGAGATCCCCAGTTGCACTCCGCAATCCACCAGGGACCTCAGAATCTGCCCGGAAGGAGTATTGAGAACTTGGACTTTACCCATCACTGAATTGTTGTCCCACCATACTTCAGTAATCATGTGCGACGCATTTTTCAGATTCACCACAGAATCATCTGGGTGATCGAGCTCCCCCACCGAGCGTCGCTCTTTAATTACTTTTTGGTAGTTCTTCATCTCTCTCATCAAAACCGTCTGGGGGTAAACTCTACCGTTACCGTTTTGACACTCTGCTTCTTGGAGTTTGCCAGAGAGCATCATCCCGCCATCGCGAACATACTTTTTTTCGTCCTCAGTGAGTAAATCTTCACACTTTCCGTCTGCGCACAAGGCGTAATATTCGCGGAGAATCATTTTGGACATTTAGGGGCCCTCCGGGGGAGGATCTGGATTGATAGCGGCCTGAACTCTGGTAATTATAACCAATATGTCAAACGCGAATTGGCTCATTGATTGACCGTCGGGCGGTGCGGTGCCCTTGTGGATCTCAGCCACCTTCAAACGCGCGCTTTCGAGGTGGTCATACGCTTCCTTCGGCGTTGTGATTACTTCACCAAACTCTGCAGACTCCCTGATCGCAGCTAGGGAGACCTCTTCCTTGATAATTTCGTTGAGTCGTGATTTTGTTAGTTTCATTCCTGGCTCCTCAGCTAAGATCCTTGGCAACACCGGCGCACGTTCGGTAACATCCATTTGCGTCTAATCATTCTTTTCTCCAACAATGTTAACATTAATCCCAGAATCTCCAAATGTCTTGCTCAGCATATAGGATGTGCCGGATCCAAGGCAGCTCAACACCAGCAAGTTACTGATACTATAGTTAAAACTAAATAGTTCTGTAAGACTGTTTATTCCAAAAAGAAATGCTGCCGACCAGAAGCCCACACACATCGAACAATGAAAAAAATGATGATTTGGTCGCCACCGATCGAAGATGGAACCGTATATTAGAATTTGGGTTAGGCCGTGGGCGGCGAGGACAAAGTAAATTAATTCCACGCCTATTCCTGTTGATAGAAGTAATGGTATGTTGTGAGGTATGGGCGGTAATATAGGCCCGGCTGTATACCTCCCTTCTGGTCAGCATGCGGTACCTCTCCTAGCTCAGTTGACTCTTCGTCATCTGGCTCAGTGAGACGCTCTTCTTCCCTCTCTTCGTGTTGTCGTTTCCTAGCAAAGTGTGGTCTCTCACTTTCCATGAAATCTGATATCGTTTGCACGACCACTTCGATGGGGTCTACAGAGTCCTTGTTAGACTCTAATATGTTTGCCTCAATCGCGTTATATACGCTTCCGCCTTGGATTGTGCTCCTGTCAGTTATACCTCTCTTAACCAAAAACTTGAATAATCTCATTTGAGAATGGTAGGTCTCTTCATCGACACTGTCTTTTGGAAATGCGATAATCTTATTTGCCGCAGGGGCAACAACTATGTCAAGATCCTCGTGATCGTAAACCACAAGATCTCCATCCATGGTTCTTCTAATCTTTAGAGAGACGGTGGCTTGTGGTTCTTTCTCCACCACTTTAGTTTCGGATCCCAGATCTTGCAGATCTTGATCGCCAACTTGTATCTCAATGGCCATTAGTTGCCGATCTCTCTTGTTAGGTTTTGAGCCTTCAGTATTTTGATTAGTTCAGCTTCGCCGATATCGGCCTTCTGATATCCCTCGATCATGCCTAAGACTTGCTCGGTCTTCTCCTTCATCTCAAGGTCTTCTATTAATTCTTTGGAAGATAATGATTTCCCTACAACATTTTTTATTCTCGCCAACTCCTCATTTAAGAAGATCTTGAGTTCAATTCCATTATCAACAAATGACATGATATATTTTTCTAGGAGAGACCTCTGCTCTTCATGTAGCCGATCATTATATTCCTCATTGAATTTGTCGACAAACGTTTTGTATATTAGATCGTCAATTGGTACCATTTCATCAACTATTCCAGACTCTGGTTCTTGGCACATTTTCTTAATGTACTCCTCTTCCAGCACTAAACGCTTTTTCGACCCCACAGACGTGTTAAATATTTGGTAAATTGTCGCTAAATCTTTATAATTTGGTATAAAATTTGCGAAAACATCTTTGGAAAGAGTTTTGTTTATTTTGGAGATGAGCTTGGTTTGTTCATTGAACAACTTCTTTTTACACGCTGTATTATAAAGGAATTTTGTCTCCTGCAGGAGTTTGTCTGCCGTGTGTATTTGTAAACCACTCGTCTCACTTAGATTTTTATACAGATTCAAATCCTTAGCAAGGATAGAGTTTTTGTGAAAAAATTCTTTGATAATTGAGGTAATCTTATTCTTCTTATCTATCTCTTTGCTTAAAATAGATTTTGTTAACTCCCTCGTTAACGCCTCAAAAAGAAAAGCGGTATTTCTTTTCTTATTATGTTTATTCATTGTTTTTTGACTCCATTCCCGTTATTAGATTTTTAATCTCCTGGTGTGCTTCGAAGAGCTTTCTTTCTTCCTGTATATAACTAGCATTTAGATTCTCGTAAACACCGTTCGCCAAGCCTCTTAAATCAGAAGCGCCCTTATTAATGCTCCTTGGGGCTCGACCTCTTGTTTCCGCTGACCACTGGGCGTCATAACTCCTCGCTCTTGCGCCGCGGGGGCGACCGTCTCCGCCAGTTTTCGATACTGGGCGGTATGCCTTTCCTTTAGAACCGCCTGTGACGCGGCTACCATCGTTTCGGTGGCCCGGGGCGGCTAAAAGGACGTCGTCGTCGTCCTCCGCGGCTTCCTCACCCTCTGGTTCTAAATCTAGATCGTCAGTACCGCCCAAGTCATCCAAGCCACCCGCATCGCCGCCTAGGTCGGACAGTTCGCCGCCTAGATCGCCGCCTTCGGGGGCGATGATGTCCTCAACGGAGGCTTCGAGCTCCGCATCATGCTTCCTATCATAGAACATTTCAATTTGATTACGATAGAATTCTTCGTCAGAAATATTCAATATCTTGTTTGCGATCCATCTCCTGCTGAAGTACCCATCTAGGGCACCATTGGCGACATCAAATTTAGTTTTAATGTGCTCAAGCTCTTGGAGTTCCGCCAGTTTTGACGGATTATTCAACCTAAGTTTAAATGAGACCAAATCATCGCCTCGGTAACCCAGAGTGTATAGATGTATAATCCCCGCTTTCTCCAGCTCCGTGATCATGGATCTTTGAAGCCTCTGGATCGTTCTAGCAAATCGGATATCTTTCTGAGCCAAAGTAGTCTTGTCTTCGTCCGCGCCTTCGGCCGTAGAAAGGTATGATGCAGGGATCTTGATGGCGGAGAATAGTTTATCTTTCAGATACTTGACATCATCAATGTCGCCGGTATATGTACCGCCGGGCAAACTTTCAATTTTAGAAGAACTGCCTCCGCGGACTGGGATGTAATAATCCTCCTCGATGCTCATTGGGTTGTAACGAAGATCGACTCGGCCGGTGTCCGGATCTACAATCTGGTTTCTTTTCATGGAGGTCATGACTTTCTGCATATACTGCTCCATTTCTTGCGCCGGCACGTTGCCGACATCAATATAGAAAACTCGCCTCTCTGGCGAACGTACAATCCGATATGCCATCATGGCGTCTTCGAGCAATACTAGTTGGCGCCAAATTCTTCTGGCAGGTTCCAAAATTGAGCTACCGTACGGAGCATGTTTATCATTACCCAGTACTCTGAAGTGTGCGATCTGCCAATTCTCGAAAGTGAGCCCTCCGGAGTTCCACTGGAATTGTATATAATTTGAATTTGTTTTATCCTCGCCCTCCAACCTCTCCAACTCAGATGGCGGTAACCCAATAACACTCTTGACGCCCAGTTCTTCGTCGATATCCATGTAGAGGAAAAAATCCCCGTATTTACACATGGTTCTACACCACCCGAAGAGGTTGAATTCAATATTCATTATATTATAGTATAGGGAAGACAGCACGTTTTTAATTTCTTCATTCGGACAATCAATTGCCAAAAGAGGATTGAAGTGATTGGATGTTGTCATTTCATCAGCGTAAATATCTAATGCTGAGGCTAAGATTGGATCGTACTCCATCTGATCAAAGTCTGTATATCGCCGCTGGCGATTCTGGGCGGCCATGACGTTCGCCGCCAACCCCTCGAACGGATTGCTGTCTGTTCTTTTAAACTGTTGGCCGCTAGCAGAATTGAAGTTAAATTTATCCAGTTCTCGTCGGCGGTAGCGGCGGGGGACTTGGGCCCGATAACTCGTAATGGGGCCCGACAGCAGGCGGGTTAATCTCCTGAAGAGTGGAGAATCTGAGTTCCTAGTATTGTTCTTTCTACTTTGAGCCATCTTTAACCCTTGTAAAGCCATGAATGTTCATGTTGTGCCTTTGTTCTTCTTATATTTTCGTTATCTTTTAGAGGATCATACCCAACCTGTCCTGGTATGGTGGAGTCTAGTGTAATGTTGCTTCTCATCATGCCACCAAAATCCAAAAATGCTTTTTTGTATTCCATGTCCCTTTGGTTCATCGTTAGGGCAGTATCCTTAATCCAACAATTCGCTGCGCAAGCCATCACCAAATCGTCGTGATAACTTCTCATTGCCTGCGGTTTTCCATTGTGCCATATAAAAGTCTTCAACTCATTATACAATCTAACCGATTTAATATTAAGTAGTTTATTTCTTATATATTCTTCAAGCTTGGCGACTATCAGGGGGCGAGTGCTTCTAGACGTTGTGAAGCCGGGAATGGCGCTGTTTATTGTCTCTGCGGATATCTGATCTACATATTCGTGTGTGGATTTGATAGAATGGTAAATATCCTGATAGCCTGCTTCCAAAAGTTTGCTCAAGACTTCGTGTCCGACGCCGGCATTTTCGACGGCCGCCATACACTCGCCATATTCTCTGCCAGTCGTGCACAGGATGTTTGCAAACAAGTCTGGCTTTATTTTTCCCTGATATTCCGCAACCTGTTCCATAGTTTCAAGCTTATAGATCTGGAACGTCGAACTGTCTTTCCCGTCCCCGCGGGCCACGTCAGCCGTCAGCAGGTAAGAAAATTCCGGCATATACTCTTCCCAAATCCACAAGTTCCGATCAAACCCGGTCCTATATTTGGGTTCTTCTAAGTTGCTTTCGATATATTTAAGATCATCCGGATGTATTACTGTTTCTCCGGAGGTGTTGAACTCGCACTCCAACTCTTGGGCGATTTGGCGGGAGGACATGTTTTTTGTCTCTTTGTCAAACCACTCCTGGTCCCTATCCGGGTGGACTTCCCACGATAGCCGATTCGCATGGAAATCGTTCAATTCCTGTGCAGCGTCGGCGTATGTTTTGTGGAACCAGTTCCCCACCCCCTTCGGCGTGGACAGTGCGATGCATCTTCCGCCGGTGCTTAGAGTTGGATATAACGCAGTCCACAATTCGTCTAGACCCTCAACGTGGGCTGCCTCGTCTACAACTAACAAAGATAATGCCTCAGAACGTCCAGCGTCAACGCTGGTTGAGGAGGCCTTTATTTGGGAACCGTTGGAGAGCTCGAACGATGTTCTGTTATCAATAGTGATGCTCGCCAGACGCATCCACTCAGGGAGACCTTTCATAACCCTTTTGACTTTCTTAACCAAGTTGGTGGCTGTGGCCAACTTTGTCGCTAGCACAAGAATGTTCTTTTCCTTGTGAAAGAGCATCATCCAGGCAACGTAGGCTGCAACTATCTCGGAAATGCCAATTTGTCGTGCTTTTAAAACAATGTTAAAACGATAGTCTTGGAAATCTTCTAGAAGAGCTGTCTGGTAACTGTAGGTTTTGAAAGGTATGTTACCCTTGATGGGGTGTGCTATTGTTGCAAAAGAATTTATAAAATAGTCTGAATCTTTACCGCAACGAACAATCTCTTTAATTATTTGTTTTTTCGTAAGATTGTATGCCATACATATTGCGTTCTATTATGAGCGGGGCTCTAAATCTCTTTTGCCAGATACATTCTTAGGGGTTTTTGCTCCGGAGTGCTTATCTTTGCCGTATGTTCCGCCGGAAGACCTTTTAATATTCCCGTTAGTACCCAACCACTTTCTGACTGCAGAATCCAGTTTTTCCTCACCGGCCTCGTCGCAGACTGGCTCAACATCGCTCAGGCCTCCGATTTTGTAATCGCAATTAGCCTGCACCCAGACTCGAACTCTAGAGGTTTCTTGGACTATGAGATCCGGGTCTCCTACCTTAGTTAGCGTAAGGGTGTTCCCGGTCACCTTTTTGTATTCTTTCTTAAGGAATTTGGCTATTTCTCCAATCGTTTGGGCAATGGAGTCTTCGAAGTCGCCGGCGTATACTTCCTTCAGCTTCACTTCGCCATGATAACAAACTTTTAAAATATCCCCATGGAACTTTACAGAAAATCCATCCATAACTCTTGAGTCTTTTATCGCATGACCTTCTTCTCTTTTCAGCCCAATCTGTATCGGATCGCCGTTGTCATCCAGGGCGCCGTCATAACCATTGGCCGCGGCTTGGGATATGCCTCTAATTATCTCTAAAGTTGTAGCCATTTATCGCTTCTCCATAAGGTATAGTTCTGTATTTAAATAGTTTAGAAGTGCCGAAAAATCATTTATTTCTCTTCCGGTCTCCAGCCTAGAAGCCATCGTTCCTCTCGGTCTTCAACGTACTCTATATAGCATTTGAAGCAACAAGCAAACTTGCTCATGTAAAGGTCGTCCTGTTTCTTCAGAGAATATGTTTCGCATATTGGACAAATGCATGCTTGTCGTCTCGACAGCAACCTTCTCGGCACCATTATACCGTCCACTTCCACCTTCTCGTACTTCTCTTTTAAATGCAATTCTTTCTTGTAGGATTTTTTGATCTGTTCCAGATAATCTCGCTCCTTCTCCTCCGTCCATGTGGACATAGGGTTCTGGATTGTTTCCTCTCCATATTTTTTGGAGATGGCCTTTTCGAGCCTCACTATGTAATTCAAATCTTTTTTCACAATATCAGATCTAGTTTTCTAACTGTCTTCTTTGCGAAGTCAACGAGGACAACGGGGATGGCAGCGTGAATGAGGCAGGCCACGCTCGCAGCAGCAAGAAGGCATGCAATCCCCACTGCGCGGAGCATGTGTTTAAAATATATTTTTACCTTCGAGTTAGACGAATCATAGTGTTTGCTCAGGTGATTTAAGTCTACCAATCTCATCTCGCTGTCTCCACGGCCGCATAAAAGATAACCACCGATGTGACAATGCCGACAACTGTGCCGCCTGCAAACCACCAGTGGTTATAAGCGTTTGGCTTACTTAGGGCGATCTTATTTAGTCTGTTTATTTCTTCATCCTTTATAGCCATGATGGAGTCGTGCCTTTGTTGAATTCCGGTGAGGGCGGCGTTAGCATTGCCAACCGCCAAATCACACTTGCTCTTCTCTCTATCTTCTATAAAAGCCTCTCTCAGTTTACACTCCTGTCTAGCATTTTCTGTTTGAGCTATAAGCGTAGCCATCGCTGTAGCATTAAAGATGGTTCCACCAAATGGGGCTGGCTCACCCTTGGCCACCGATGTCATTTTCGGCGTCTCATCTTGCGCATATGCAAATGAGGTGAAGGCCAGGTTAATTATTATTATCGTCCACAGTTTCAACATATGTGATTCCAAACATGATACCTAACATTTCCGACATTCTAGCAGGATCGTCCTGGTGTTCTTCGACCAGTTGTTTAATTCTTTTTTTCTTAAACTTTGTCAACTCCTGGGAGGAGTCCTCGTATGCCTCTTCGGCCAGTTTAATTGCTTCATCATATCTTTTCGAATTCTTCTCTCTCTGCTCTATCTCTTGTTTGTGAGTTTCTTCAAGTATGGCCACCTGCTTCTCATAACTTTCCTTAGTTATGTTAAGTACCTCTGTGGCCGCAGAACTATTCCTTCTGAAAGCCACCCACATAGCCGCCGTGTACAATAATATTGCTGGGATGGGCCAGTATACCCTAAACCACAACCATATCTTTTTAAGTGTTACTTTGGCGACTTCCCAAGTCACTTCTTGCCGTGCTTCCAAGCCACTGTGGCGTCAACGAAAGCCTGTGTTCCAACATACGCAATTGAAAGTGTCTCCCAAGTGTCTCCAGTGACTTGACCTACCAAAAGCAATGCGGTACAGGTCATCCACACCAACAGTTTTCTACTCGTGAACCTTTCCAAGAGGGCGTCCACTTTCCCTTTTTTGTCTTTTGCAGCCATTCTTTATTCTCCTTTTGAATATCCGTCTTTGTACCAACCTCCACCTTTAAGGCGGAAAGAAGTGATAGACACGGTTTTTTTTAAATTCTGAGTGCACTTCTCACACTTTGGTGGTGGGTCTTCGTATTTTTGTAGGACTTCCGTAAAAGTATCACAGTCAGTGCACCTAAACTCGTAAATCGGCACCGTTTATTCTTTTCTGCCTGTCCGTACCTCTTTTTTATCCTTGTGATGTTCTTTGTTCTCGACCCACCCTAACAAGGCGTCTTTCGCAGCTTTGGTTATTTCCTTCTTTTCATCTCTATTCATTTTCTTTCTCCTCTGGGGCGGGGACATCCTGTTCCTCAGCCGAATCAGTTTCTTGTTCACTCACATCTATGTAATTGATATCAATTCCGGGTGCATCGCTCCCCAACATCAGCGAATCAAAAGTGTTCCAAATTAAGTCCACAAGACTATAAGCGCTTGATGCGCGGGCGTCCTCTTCCCACTCTGGATCTTCGAAGACCGCACTGTAATCCGAAATTGAATCTCCGGTTTTGCTGTCCACTGTCCAGCCATTCTCATATCTAACGATCGTATAAGCGGTTTTCATCAAATGCTCCTTCGTCTAACAATTTAAGTATGCAAAGCCTTTCTTCTTATCTATAACTAGCTGTGTGTCTACACAATCTTTCAAAGAATCAAGGTGGGAGATCAACAAAACTGTCTTAAAGTACGACTTTACCATATCAAGAATTCTCACAAACCCGTCCATGTTTTCTTCGTCTAGGGCGGTAGCCGGCTCGTCTAGTATGAATATGTTTGACTTAGGCATGTTCGACACGCTCAACAACGCTAGTCTTATGGCCATAGCGGAAATTGATTTTTCTGCGCCAGATCCCATTTCGATAGGACGTGGTCCGTATTTTGGATGCTTAATGAATATATTTAATTTGTTACCTTCTTCTTCGAAATACGCCTCAAAGTCAACAATATTTGCTAATATTTTAGAAATTTCCTCATTTACAGCCGGGAGCTTCTTTTTGATAATATCGTACGATACTCCATTTGGATGCATGCAACTCATGAACAGATCGAAGGCTTCATATTTTTCTCGCAGAGATGTCGCCTGATTCTTGCTCTTCTTTATATTTTCCAGTCTTTCCAAGAAAGAGCCGTGAGAAATATAAAGAGATCGAAGTTCTTCCTCGCAAATACCCACATCAGCCTTTACTTCGTCAATTCGTACAATGTGGCTCTCCATCTCTTTTGTTAACCCAGAATAATTTTCAATTGCGTCTTTGTTCTCCTCGTAAATTGCTTTGTCTTCTTCTAAATCTTTAATGAGGCCAGAAAGAATCGCGATATGTGTCTTATTTTTTTCGATCATCAGTTCACAATTGGCGACCTCGTTGGCAGTTTCGTTCTTTTTATTCAATACCTGCTCATACTTCTCGATATGATCATCAACGATACCGGGGGTCAAACTGTTGTAAGCAGACTGAAGTGATAGCAGGGCTCCCCTTTCATCAGATATCTGTTCTAAAATCGATGGCAGTTGCTCTCTCGCCGAGAATGCGTCCTTAATAAACTTACACTGAGGGTATTCATCTCCGCACGGTATGTTCTGTAAAAGCGTAATCTTATTCTCTCTACCGCCCAGTTCCGATGCCAACTCCCTTATCTTACCGCTTGACGTGTCGATATCTTCAAAAACTCTTTCGATCTCGCTCTTTTCCAAGCGATACTGCTCAATGTCGAAAGTATTGATAAAATTACAGATTTTCTCATAGTGCTCTCTTTTCTCAGCGCACTGTTTTTTTATATTATCATTGGAAGCAAGAAGAGAGTCTCTAGTCTCCTTACTTTGACACAGTTCGTTCAATGTCTTGGTGATATCTATAATTTTAGCGGGTATTGATGAGATTTTATCTTGAAGCTTTTTACTAGCTACCTCTTCTTCTTTTAAGTTTTTCTTAAGTACTTTACACCTATTTTTCTTTTTCTTAGTTAGATTTTCATTGGTCTTTAACTCTGCTTCTGCTGACTCAATTTCTTCATCAAAATTTCTCCCCTCAAACTTTTTAAGAGATATTTTCAGTTCAACGGATTCCTCTTTCGCCATCTTATATTTTTTTTCAAAAATCTCAAGATCTAAAAATTTAGCCAATATTTCTTTTCTTCGGGTCGACCCTTCATTTATGAAAGATAGAGCCTCGTTCTGAGCGGACATGGATGTGAACATGAAATCATCAGCGGTTCCCAAAATCCTCCTAATATTCTTATCAGTGTCATTTCTGCTCAGCCCATTTGCGCCGCGGATCTCACCAAGTTCATCAACAAATTTAAAATCTAAATCTGTCTTTGCTTCTAAAGTTTCTTCTCCCTTGAGCTTCTTTGTATATTTTTCTGAGGTTCTTTCTATCGAGTAGACCTTCCCATTGACCAGGAATTCAACCTTACCTCTACCAAAATCTTTTTCTTGATTTATTACATTGAGGTTTTTTCTTGAATTTTTAGAAGTGTTATTAAAGAGAGTGTATAGAAGGCTATCAACCACGCTAGATTTACCTGAGAAATTCTTTCCGAAAATTCCCACAATGCCAGAAAGGTTTTCAAAGTTAACGTAATTTCCATCCCCATAATTAAATAGGTTGTCCCATTCTAACGATAAAAGGTTCCAGTTAATATTCCTTGCCACCTCCTCGTCTTTTTCGATAATTGAGTTATACTGCTTGTTTAACTCATTAACCCGTTCCAAGACTTTAGGTTCAGCCTGGTAATCTTTTAAATATTCTTCAATAAGTTCTCTTTGTATTGCGGGGTCTCGGAGATCGTCCTTGAATAGATTATTTGTTAAATCTTCTACGGAACCTCTAGTGCCCGCAGCCCTGTTTAAGAAGGTGACAGACTCCGGCTTAAACCTCCTCTTCGAGATCTCAGCTGCTTTTCTAATCGAATCGAGAGGCAAGTTATTGCTTGATACAAGCCTGAGTCTGGCACCCTCCTGTATTTCAGTGTTCCTCGGAATCCTTCCCTTAGTCGTTAATTCTATGGTCACAAACGGCTTCGGGTTCTTAAGTTCAATATGTTTGACAGTAAAATCTTTCTTATCTCTGATCTCCCATATCAAGAACCCTTTGTCGTTAGTTTCACCATGGTTTTGCTGGATCGTAGAGCCGCAATACCTAACGCGGCCCTCGGTGTCAAGAATTTGACGCCTGTGGATGTCACCCAACATAGCGTAATCAAAATTTTCAAAAATGTCTATAGTGTCCTCACCATTTTCCATAACCCAATTCAAGTCTGTCTTACAGTTCGAAATTGAGCCGTGGTAGAGGGCTATATTAACGTTCTTAGGGTTTGATGGCTTCTGCCAATTATCCCTATCGAAAACCGATAGAACATTCAATGTGTACTCTGTCCCCAAGAGATCCCGAATAGTCTCAAATTTTTCATTTGGGGACAGACTCACTTCACCAGAATTCTTCAATAGATGAAGGTTCCGGTGGTTGAGGGCATTCACAATTGGGGTAATGGCGTCCTGTCGACTGCTATTTTTAAGATTACCGTCGTGGTTTCCTAAAATTATGTAGGTCGGTGCGACTTCAGCCAGGTTGGAGAAAAAATCGCTAGTTAGGGAAATCATTTCCGGAGACATATCGGTTTTCGTGTGCACGATGTCTCCGACAACAACCACACAATCTACCTTTTCTTCTCTCAGTTTTTCATATAATTGACAAAATACAGATTTATACTCTTGGTGATACTTTAGTTTGCGGATATGGACGTCCGCTATATGTGCTATTTTCATATATTCTCAGTGTAAATGATACACAAAATTACGGTAATTGTAAAGGATAATCTCTTAAAAGATTGGAGAGGCGTCCGGACGGTCTAATAATTCTTCCACCCACTCGGTGATCATTGCAGAATTCGATCCCTCAGAAAAATTAGTTATGACCATCTGTGGGTCCAACGCCCATGCTAGTGGAAGGTTGACTCTGCCGTTCAAAGATCTCGGCAATGTTGCGGATCTATCCGCTAACATTCTAAACGGAACACTGCCATATATATCTTCCATGTATTCTTCGAATTTAATCAATGTGCCTCTTGTGGCTGGCTGGCCGGCCGAGTTTTCAAATATCGTGTAATAGACTCCGACGCCGCGGCTTGCCCAGTCTGAGCCCACGCTCGCTAAATAATCGAACTCGACAAGGCAGCCGGTGCACCACTCGGTTGCAGAAATAACCAAAATCGCCCTGTTGCCACACAAACTTTTTATACTAACAGGCTCCCACTCTGCATTCGGATATTGCACCGAAGGGAACGTATCGCCCGTGTTAAGGCCGGTCATAGTGTCCTTGCTCGGACACTGTGGATTTTGCTCGCTGTTATCAACGTCGAAGTCGCCGGGCCTATACTCGTTGTCAGAAACTGGGTGTGTATCGAAAGCTTCTTTTGTCTGTCCGCATGCGGAAATCGCAGTGATCAACCCCATGATCGCGAAAGTTCTGTGCCTTATCATTTTTTTCTCCACCTTTCACATAGACAGGGTTTGGTATAATAAATAGTTATCATTGTTCATTAACGTAGCATTTTGTTTCTCTATTTCAAACTCATGTCTTGTTAACTCCCCAACATCCTCTTTGTGTATGCTGATCTTCCTGACCTCGACTCCGTATTGTAACAGGGATTTTATTATCCGATATGATTTTTTTTCCGCATCTTGGTCGAGAGCCATGTAAACGATCGGAGTATATTGTATGATTGCTTGAAATAACTTACTGTTTTCTCTCAGGGTTGACCCTAAAATAGGAATTGAGTTGGGGCCGGCCTTAATCGCATCGAATATCCCCTCCACCAATACTATTGGTTCTTCCCAGTTAATGTATAGTTCATCAAATATAATGTCTCTTCTTGCGTCTGGATTTTTATATTTTGGCCACTTGTCCGTAAAAGTTCTCGCTATAAAGTAGTTCACGTACCCACTGTTGTTAAATGATGGTACAATGATCCTGTCTTTATACAGTCCGCCAGCACAATATCCGATTTTCCAGTATTGTATATCCGCCCTGGTGACGCCGCGTTCCTTGAGATAATTCAGGGCGTAAAGGCTAGTTCTGGGTAGTGTTTTATTGGCAAGAGAGACGAACTCTTCTGGTAGGCTGATCCTTTGCTCATGTACTTTTTCATCTTTTTCATGAAACAAGTCTTCGGCGAAATCTATCACCTCCACTACATTCTCTAACTTTTCCCACTCGCTTTTTTGCTCCCTGTTTCCCAGTCTTCTCACTAGATAGGATAATTTTGAAGAAGACCAATCGCAGACCCAACATTTCGCACCTTTGTTTAAATTTACTGAAAGTTTTGGCTTATGGTGTTTGCAGAATGGGCAAGAGAATAAGTATTCATCCCCAGTCGTGCGGTAATGCCCAAGGATCTCTTTTAGAATTTTGAGTTTCTTTGCTTCCACATCTATAGTGTACTGGATATGGGAGTGCTTGTCAAGTGTTATTTGTATGTAACGGAGGATTCTGTGTTCGTAATATAAACAGGAATCTTGGACAGACCGAGCTTGCGTGCTGCTTCCAGTCGGTGATGGCCATCCAAGACGTGATAAAACGGCTCAGCGGTGCCGCTTTTGGGCGCCTGCTCGACATCTTGCATCCTATAAGTGTTCACGGGTTTTTGATTACAAACTTCGATTGGTTCAAAATTACCCCGCTCAATTTCTGAGACTTTATTGTCAATTGCCGTCGAAGTTTCGTACCCTTCATCACCTTTGCCGTGTCCAAGCTCTTCTGTCGGAATTAACTTTTCCACACTAACATAAAAAACTTCCTCTCTAACATATCTTCGCCAATTTTCAAGTAGGAGTTTCATATGTCCAAACATCTCTCACAGTCAATCATATCGTAACATTTGCGCATACAGTCTTGCTTGGCCTTCTTGCGGTAAGCCTCGTTCGCAATGTCGCTGCACTCTTTGGCCCGCTTGTGATCACCGCTGTCTCTAATACATTTACACCTTTTGGGGTTCGTTTCGGCGAATTTGCTACAATCGACGGTAGCGCATGCGGTGGTGCTCATGGCTAGCATTGTTAGCAAAATGCACCTTAAAAGTGTCCTCATCACCACTAATTAGTTTATTTTCTCCAAAGCTCCAAACCAGCGCGAGCAATTATCATAGAGTCTGCCATATCGGTCACTCCGGGTTTTGGATTTCCATGCTTAGTATATTCCATACGGAATTTTGGTTCGGCTTTGATTACGTGTTCTAGCACGACCTGCTTCGCTTTCTTTCCTTTTTCAACTTTAATGCCGCACAACTTCCTTGCGGAAGAAGCGCCAATATATTCTGGATGCACTTTAAATGTGTTGTAACATAAGTAACTCACGATCCCATTAAACTTTGCAAGAGTTGATAAGGTTTTTGCTGAGGAGAAGCCCGACTTAAACATTTGAAGAGATTGCTCGACGTAGACTTTCTCTATGATAAATTTCCTGTTAACTTGTAGCTCTCTTAGTCTATTGTCTATGAAGTCTGCTTTGTGCCACAGGGTTGGAAAGTGTCTTTTATTTCTAGTATCCCACGCTTTGCAAAACAATACTTCCCCATTTTTGTCAATAACGGTGGCTCCCGTTATTGACGTACTAACGTCTAATCCTAATATCATTTTTTAATCTTTATATATCTAACTTCAGCTTAAAGGTGAATTCTCTATTCTCTGTCTTTTTGACTGGTGTCGCCAACTTTGCAATTCCGATCAAGTTCCTATCTCTATCATACACCCCTATCTTGGAAATGTAAGTATGTTTTTCAAAACTTGCTGTATGATCTTGGTATGAGCTGCTCACCACATTCTTGATTGTGGCACCCTCTGGCTCCACGTAATCCAAAGAACTTGTTGTTGCGTATACCCGATTTGAGTTATACTTTGCGTACGTCGGGTTATTCGAATGATTTAGTTCACCTCTCGGAGCATGGGCCAACATCGTGATTGTTGGAACGTAGTCTGTGCCCTGAAACCCCAAAGTGAAGCTAGAGGAGTTCGCAGTTGTGCTTCCGGAGATCGACTGTCCAAAGTAAACCCAACTTGGTGGCTTTGCCCCCAACTCAGAATATGCTTCTGTGTGGCCGCTAGTTGATAAGTTCCAACCACCGGTCAACGCAAGGAAACCTTCGTTGTACAGTACAACGCCAGCGACTGAGCCTACGCTGGTGCCAGAAACCTCGATAAGTTCTCCGTTCTGTTTGGTATCTTGCGCTTGGCCAACTAAGGTTCCCGTTACGTAGAATTTGAGATCGACAGTACCTTTCTTTATTGAAGAGCCGTAAAATATAGACGGAACGCTGACCAACCCCAAGTGTTGATCGGCCTTGTTTCCAAGGGAGGAGGAATACAGATAGTGGCGACTAAGTGGGGCGTAATAGTTTAAAGTATTTTTTAAAGCAGTTATTCTAGATCGACCCTGGTCGGGCTGAAAGTGTAATTTCGAAATACTGGCAGAAAGCGGGTAACTTCCAGTTACCTTTGTACCAAACTCGTAATCGCCGAAGGCGCTCAAGGAGACAGTCTTGAAAGATTCCCTGGCTCCCGATTTAGTAATGAAGGGATACACTAATTGATCGTTCTGACGATCGATATTGATTTCGTGAGCGCTAACGTGCCCTAATGGAACATGCCGGATGCTGCCGGTATAGACGCCGCCTATATCGGTCTCGTTGTTTAGTGTTGCTCTTCCGTTCCAAATCTGGAACGTCTGTCTTGGGTGAACTTTTATTCTATTGTGAAATATGTCATTGGATTTGAATTTATAAATCGGCATAACATTTTTTAGAAATCAGTAGTCCAACCTTACGCGCACCGTCAAGTCTGTGTCTGGAGAGTTTTTGAGTGGCTCCGACAACTTCGCCGTCGCCAATAACTCATTATCTGCAGAATACAGTCCAATAGTTGTGATATAGCTGACCGGGTGATCTATGCTCTCGCTTTTCACCCTGATTTTGCTAGAACTAACATATGTTGGGTTCGAACTATAGTTGAACTCATTATGATTTACTCGGCAGAAATAAATTGTTGAGTTTAATTCTGTCGTGTTGTTGAAGCTACAATCGTGCCACCTATTTCTAAATGCTGTGGCTGCGCCGGAAATAGTGCCCTGCTGTGCGTATTGTTTGATTGACGCAGAATATGGCTGGGTGTGCTCTTGGCGCATTGAGAACCCAAAATTTGGGTTTCGAGGTCCGAAGTCGGGATGGTCATGGGAGCCTGTCCCAAATACTGAGGCGCTAATCACCGCTACGCCCGCTTGGTAGTATACGTGCCCAAATGCCTCTGTTTCGGTTGCTCCTCGTTTGAGGAGGCCAAATTCGCCGGCGGGTGAGTTAACCTTAAAGCTGCTAGCAGCGCCGTGGTCGGCCAAAGTCAATAGAGGGCCTGCGAGAGGGTCTGTGGAACCAGTCCCTTTGGTGCTCGTGCCACTTGGGTATAGACTTAGCGAAAAAGATCCTTTCTTGATCTCGTCCTTCGTCAACAATCTCGCAAAGTTGACAAAGAAACATTCATTCATCCCACTCCTGATACCCGTCGTGGTGTAGTCACCGTCGCGATCAAAGTTTCGGATATCACCGTTTTCATCATGACCACACAGAACTTGCGCCATCTGGTTGTAAATGTTGATTTTCTTACTATTTTGGACTGCAGTCGAAGAAGAGAAGTTCGATGCGTTTGCATATCCAAAAGTTATATCAAAAATATGATTTGCCGAGGAACTTAAGTATGGATAATCATGCGTCGACTGGAACATCCCGTGATTATAGTTCTTAACGTTGCTGTCAGTATACGTTCCGGAGACGATCGTACCTGTCAGAGGGATCGCTTCATGTAACAATGTGCGTGTTGTCGCCACATCGTTATTTAAAAAAGTCTTATATGTTGTCGCCATAATTTAATTCCTTAACTATTCCTTTTTAATGAAGCGAACTGGGATATCCAGCCTATACCCAGTTGTTAGCCCCGTGACTCTAATATTAGAGTCGATGCGGCCATATGTGTCGGATCCCTCACCACTCCATGTGGTTGAGGTAGAACCTAATTTGGTGAACAAGTAAGTGCTAGTTTGCAGGTCGGTGGATGCTCCAATAGCAAACTCTAGTATGGTTCCCCGCGGGCCGGCGATGGCTTGACTATTGTCCCTATCCGTATTTCCGTTCGACGAGACGAATGCGGCGTCAGTAGCCTGTGAGAAGTAATAAGTAGCAATGTTGTCGTCGTCGATGAACGACGGATCAGCGAAGGCTCTGCCTTCTTTGTAGGATCTTATCCGGCCAAGCCTATTGTCTATCTCTATTATATACTGAGTTTCTATCAAATCAGCCCCCAAATTAAGTTCTGGAGATACTTCCGTAGTATCAAGCCCTTGATCTATTCTGATCCACCCTCCGTCGGGGGCGACCCCTTTAAGTACCCCCTGGTAGGTGGCGAGGGCGCCGGTGTCTGTGTTGGGATCATTGACTTCCGTGTCGTTGTCGACCGCAACAACAAACATGCCATTTGCTTGATTCGCCGTCTCATTCCTCTTGTTGGAGGTTTCATTCTTGCCCTCGTTCAACTTCAAGATCGGCAGGTACAGCAAGTTTGTTCTCGATATCGATATCAGTCTAGATTTCAACATGGAGGTGTTGTTTGTAAATGCTTCTAACACAGGAGTCTGTAATATCTCTAAATCATAATAGGCACTGCCGCTAGGGTGAGTCTTATTGTAAAGACCATAATCGATCTCATCGTCGCCTAACGCGAACTTGACAATTCTAAAAGAGCCATCTCCGCGGGCGAGGCGCATGCGCCCAGTGTCGGTTAGAACTGCGTCTAATATTATGTCGCCAGAATTATCTAAGAAGGCCATTCCTTTTCTCCGTATTTAGTATACTTGTAGTCAAAATTAATTAGTTCAAAAAATCGTTTTATTGCATAAAATCAAACTGTTATCTCTCGTCATCTACTTCTGTCAAATCATTCTGCTCAGTTTTAAATTTCATGTTAATATCAAACTTACGTCCAGTTTTCTTTGAAATGAATCGAACCTTGAATTGTTTGTTCCAAACTGACTCCTCTTGGATCCCTAGTTTGATGTCTTTTCCTATGGGGCTATCTACTAGGCCGAAGATCCACCGGTCGCCGCCGTCGACGAGGCCGAAAAGTTCCGACCCCTCTTCATCAATCACCTTCTGCATAAAATTTGGGAAAATTTTAATATGTTTCTTAAAGGATTTCTGCGGCGACCTAGTCATCTTCTCCCCTTCCTGGAAATCTATTATTTTGATGACTGGGTAAATTGTTCCGCCGTCATTTACCATTTCTACCTCGTAGACCGGGCTTGGGTTGGATACATGCCTATGCACATCGATCGCCCTGAACGTGTAATAATACTTTCTGTTTGGTCTAATTCTATCTCTCACGGACGTCGCGTTAGAGTCCTTCTGTCCCGGTTTTCCGCGCACAGTTTTAGAGACCCTTAAAAACCCACTGAAGTCCTCGTAAGACGTCGGTCGGAACTCCGTCCTATATACTTCGAATCCCTTGACCGGGTCGTCACTCCCAAAAATCTGACCGTTAGTCATCACATCGTCTAATAACTCCCCAGTTTGTAAGCTTTGTACGTAAAGTGCATCATTAAAACTGCCCCGATCTGCCGGCTCTATTGGGTGGGGTACCATTCGTTGAGACCCGTTTTGAGCCTCCAAATTTATTAGAATTCTGTCGTCTAGACTTCTATACGGTATTATATCTACGTTTGGCGGAAGAGGTGGTTTGTCTAGAACAGATAATTCTAAACTGTCAAAAACAGGAACATTTATAAGCTTAACTGTTGGCCTTACTGTGCTGGTGCATAGAGCGTTTGCTGAGGTTATTTTATGTCTAAGTCCACCCTCCCATTCGGACCACTCGCTATCGATCGACACTCCATCGTCCGTTAATTCATATTCGTACTCGCTTCCGATAACCATTTGAGCAGCATATATGACATATCTATAGAAGTTTCTTATTTCGTTAAATTCTTGATCCGCCCCTCTTCCATACTTGACTTGAGTGTCGACATACCGGACTGCTTCATCCAAATTTGAAACACAAATTCTCTGCTGTGTGGCGAGGCGCTCTAATGGTAGTTGTTTTTCAATTATGTAAAAAGCCGTCTCGGAGTGTGATTTTTTACCATCCAAAACTTCTTCGAAACTTCGAAGGTGCCGTCTGATCAATCTCTTTAACTTGCTCTCGAACCTTGCTTTTAATAGATTTCTGTAAAATGCATGTTCCGGAGAATCAGATGTTATTATATCTTCTTCTCCGCTTTGGCCCAAGATGATCGTATTATTCCCTACAAAGTCTCCGACCAACATCTCCAACCGAGCTGCAGATTCGAATATTCCTTGTCGCTCTTGGAATGCATGGGCGGGAGGATCCTCTTCGGCGTCCCCCATTAAACCTAAGACTTCGACTTCACCGGAGCCCTCATCGCCTTCACCAACCCTTTCACCAATCTCCAGATCTGACTCTGGTAACTGTGCCGGGGGAGGTCCAAACCACCAATTTAATAAATCAAGGGTAACATAGCCCCGCTGATCGTAACTCCACTCGGGCATGCCGGGAGTGGGTGTATATTGCCGATTGTATGTTCCGTACTGTGGTATTCCTACAATTTGGGAATCTCCATGCTCAGCAATTAGGACGGGGCGAGCGAGGCCTGTGCCTCTGGACGTAGTGCCATACGAGGTGGAGAGTGCGACCATCAATGTGGAGCTCAATTTTGTATCATTAAGCAGGTTTGCGAACACTTTGCTCCCGGGTGTTCCAAATTGTATGTCCACAGAAATTGGTGCAAAATTATTGTTCATCCCCAAATCATTAATCAATTTCATGCCAGAAGGTGGTATGATTATGTTGTTAAATTTATCGTTTATTTCACGAAACGCATTAATCGGGTTCTGTATATATTTAGCCCACTCATTGTAATACCAATTCGTAGAATTCACTTTGTCACGGGGTATTCGACCTCTCAAAGTTACGAGTTCTAATAGGGAGTCGCGAGTGGCATCATTGACGTCTAGGTTCTGAATTTCCAATAAAAGAGCGTATATGTTGGGGATCAGGTTGTTAAACGCTGGCCTCAGTTTAGACGCCTCCGCTTCGTATTCTAATGAATGATAGTTATATCTTGGAATAGTTGTTGCAACGGGTGCGCTACTTCTTATGTTATTTTCAAGAACTTTATCCTGACTCAAGAATAACGGCAATTCAAAAACTTCATCTGTATATTTCCTCAATTCAGAGTCAGGATCTCCCTGTCGGCTCTTGAGGCCAAATCTCTCTTCCAAGAAGGCAGCGATTGTTGGTTCTGGGTCATGACTTCCTAAGAATTCCTCAATTGCGGCGAGGCGGTCGACCTGGGCGGGGCCGGGGGGGCGAAAGCCATGATCATGTAAACTCTTTGAACTGAACGATAGTCTGAAATTCTGAGTTATTTTTCCATATTTACTATACCAATTATCCGGGGTCGGTTGATGCCAGGTTGGCTGGTAATGGATTATTCTCGGAGGCTCAACATGCTGTGCGAGGTATTGTGAGACAGGATTCGGGTGGTCGGACCACATAACTGGAGAAGTGACTGGAGTTTGCTCGCCCTGCTCGCCCGGATCGTTTCTCCATAGTTTGCCAAGATAGTAACGTAAGTTGTCATTTTCTAAATTGGACTCTGGATGGCGTGCAGCTGGACCCAATAATGGGCCTGCAAGGGCGTCTTTACTGATCACTACTCTCTTTTCAATCATCGAGGCGGCGGGTCGTGGCTGGCGATCGTCTTGTTCTGACATGTTCTATTCCTTCACCTCAGTATCGTTCCCTCTCCGCGCGGGAACGGGGGATTCGTGGCCGTGGCCCGCGTGGCGTTACTGTGGTACTCACCGTTCTTGTCGCCACAGGTCCGTCGACAAGGGGGCCTTGTCTCTGCTGATTACCCGCAAGCACTTCATCAATGGGAATATTGGGGTCTGTCGACATAGCCGAGTTTGGTGCAACAAATTGTGGTGACTGGCGGTCAGAGGCTCCGACGAGGAGTTCTGTTTCGCTGTCGAAAGTAGGGGTAATACCCAAATCACTTACGAGGGCATCGACGCCAGATTCGGGACGCCCGTCGAAAACAGCGGCAGGGCGGGAAGCCACAACTTGCATTCTAGACTGGACAAAATCCTGAACCAAATCTCTGCTCAAATTCTCGTTAGGTATATGCAAAATGAAATGCTTATTATAAATAGGCAAGTTCAATTCTTTTCTTGTCCTAGTAGAGACGTAGTTTTTGTCTGAGTACGGCGTCAGCCTGCATAATAAGTTCGCGCCTCTTGGATTATCTGGGCGGATCGCTGCGGTAAGAATATCTTCAGTAAGTGGCCCAAACGCCGATCTTTTCAATAACGGGCGGCCGCCGGCGGAAGGTTCCGCGTAACCAAGTAAAACTTCGACTTTTTGAAGCATCTCATAGTTAATTCTAAAAATCGGCCCCAAGACAGGGTCCTCTATTGGTCTAGCGCCGTCTTCGCCAAGCCCCAACCAATTTACATTTGCGACATAATCGTTATTAGAAAGCTTTCTGCCCAAAAATAGTGATTTTATCTGATTTGGTAAGTCTTTGACCGATGCCCTCATTTCTTCGAGAGTACCATATGAAGTGTTATTATCGATTGCGTTACAATCGCTAAGTATATCATAGCGGTCTATTCGACGGCATTGAGCGGCTTTGGGTTCCGGGTCGGCCGCGGCGATGACTTCCGGTGTTCCGTCGTCTGCGATCTCAATGGATCCTACTGCCGGAGGTGGAGTCTGTGGTAGTCCGTCGGCCGCGTCGTCGTTGTCGGCGTCGTCGTCGACAGCCTGTTCAATGTCGCCGACAAAGCGGTCGGAGTCCAAGAGCTGGGCTCCGTGGTCTGGTAGATCTATTCCGGCGGCATCTAAAACAAACTCCCTCCATTCTTGAAGTGGGCGTATTTGACCGGGTTCGGTTTTGATCTGATCTCTCGCATCGGATGGATGAACACCATGCAATGTTTTGAATGCATTGAAGTATCTCACTCTCTCTTCAAAATTGCGATACATCACGGGAGTACCTTTGATCGTATCGAAGTTTACGACGGTCCCTCCGACACTCCCCTTCGACGGAGAAAAGAATGCTAGCTGCCTATGAGAAAGGCTGTCGCCCTCGGTGTAGAAGAAGTTGGGCCCTGAACTAATATCTATATCCATTATATTGTCTGAGGTAAAGTATTTTTTAGTTTCGTCTGTCGCCCTCTGCATGAATTCAGAAAGTGATACTTTGTATAAACCCATACCAGTGTGTAAAATTTCAGGATCAGAGTGCGGAACCAAATATTCATAACCGACATTTTTTGTTGAATCGGCATCAAATAACTCATTATCAAACCACTTTTCAACAACAAAAGTTTTGCGTGAAGTACCGGAAGATCTCCACATGCGGGATTGGTTTTGATTATCTCTTCTATATTCTGTTGGGTCGGCCTGTGTGGTTCCCGTTTTCGATAACTCCGGGGTGGCTATTCCTGCCAGCCTGCTCATTAAATCTTCCACTAGTTTAATCACCGTTTGTATACCGTCCAGAGTCGCGGAGTCAGGTTCTATCAGAGAATATATAAGATCTGCCAATGTTTCCATATCAAGCCTCTCTGAATCTCCTGCAGACAAGTGGCTCATTTCAGTTAATAACCACGTAGTGGCCACGTACCCAAAGAGTACAGATTCCCATGACGGGCCGCGACGGTCGCTGTAGCGGCCCCTCCATAAATCGCGCTGCTCGTTCGCGAATCTGGTGCTAAACCGATTGAGGCCAAAATTATAATTTCCAGGAAGTTGCGCAAGATTGAGGTACTCCTCTAAAACTCTCCTTGAGTCATCCAACTCATCAACCAAATTATGTATGAACATGGAGGATTTATCGTATATCTCCAGTTCAATTCCATATTGGTAAGTGCCGTGTGTTGAGTTAGTAACTGTTTTATCAACAGCAGTAAAATATCTCATTGATAAATCTTGTAGAGGAGTTATTATTCCGGTTTCAGCTAATGAGGCGACAGAAGAGTTAACTGATATTAAATTCCCATGGGAATCGTCGCCGCGGTAGCCCGTTCTGCGATCACCAGAAGTCTCCGCCAATATTGTATCTGGTTTATCCTCATCCATCAAGCGTTCACCGGGTACAGGAGACATCAATTGATTGTAGTCTGCACTGTCGATGACTCTTCTACGTTTAAGTTTTGCAGAGGCAATAAAACTTTCATTGGCGGCGTGGGGAAAGAAGATCTCAGCGCCTCTTATACGCTTCACCAGTTCGTAAAATTTTCCAAATTTAGTTTTATTCGCCAGTATATTAGCGTAATCAACACCAAATAATAAACGGCAATGGTTGTTGGCGTCGCCGCTCATGAATACATCGGTAAAAAATGCGTTTGTCTTGCCGATTGGAGCCAGCGTAAATTTAGCAGATTCATTTGAAAGTTGTTTTATTGAACCCAAAACCTCCGGGAAAAGTTGGTTTTCAAGAAACGAAAAATCAATCTGTATTCTTTCTAATCTTTGTGGAGCGCGAAGATCATGAACTTTCGATATACCCTCAACCACTCTTGAGACATTTTTGCTAGCAGCAGTGTGTCGGCGACCAGTCATGTAGTTACCGTCTGGCATGCTGTGCACTTCCCCGGACCACTTGTGGCCGGCCAGGGCGGCCGGGGCGCTATAGCGATACGTTACTTCTGAATTTACAATTGCTCCGTTGCGTATTATTTCTTGGTGTTCGATCCTACCAGTAAGGTTAGACACGCTGACCGCATCAAAACCCTCCTCGTCAGACAGATCCAGATAAGTTAAAACAAAGTATGTGAGATGATTGATTTCTTCCGGAAGATCATAATCCACCCAAGGAATATTGAAGGTTTTTACCGCGCTCATGTGACCATCACTATCGATTGTTGTGGTTGTCTTTGTGCCCAGCCCGGAACCAACATGCCCGTCCCACGGACGGTTTATCGCGGCGATCTGAGCACCAACATCGATGTTTGTTCCGCCAAAGCGGGAGTCCCCCATGGCGCCGAATTGAAAAAGCGATTCGATAACTTGACGCATGTCGGCCTCTGCGCCCTGATTTAGCACGCCGATGACGCCGCGGGACGTTTCCGGATGCAGCGAGCGAACGATCTTCACCCTCATCTTACCCAAAAAATCTTCATTCTTAGACCAGCTGGATGCGGCGCTGTCCCCTCGGACCTCGTGTAGTGTGAGGTCCAAAGTTGCCATGGAGCCGGCGTAACCGTGTTCATAGCCCCAGGGAGTTTTAGAATCGCTCTTCCTAGATTCCAGTCTAACTCTTTCCAAGTAAATGTTGGGTACAATTTCGCCAATTAGGCCGGCGGGGTCTATGTTGTTTCCGTTACTCACGATCACAATCCTCGAAATCTTCCGGATCTAGCGGAACACTGTAGATATCCTTTCTCGCCTTATTGCTGGCTACGGATGACTGCGAGTCAGAGAACATGTTTTGACGTCCGTTAACATTAACTAGTATTTCCGGCTCAATTTCATCGTCAACTTGTATTTCAAAGTAATGTTCAACATAACTTGGATCGGGATCCAAATCTTCTTTATCCATAAACTCCGGCGGGTCGTGAAAGTGCAGTTGATATAGGTTTCCCAACTCAACCTCGTAAACTTCGATGTCAAAGTTTTCGACATCAAAATCTACATTCCTCTCTATGACCTCCAACACTATTGCTTCCTGCCTTACGCTTATAGTGGTTCCGTCCTCGAAGTCAATTGTGGGGATGTCAAAGAACGATTCTGAATCTTCTTCTTCTGCAGCCAATAAATCGAGGTCAGGAGTGGTAGATATTTCAATCTTGTACGAGGGGGTGACGTCAAGCTGCGGTATTTGAAAACTCTGAGTGCTTCCAGTTAATGTTGCTCGTGAGCCAGTTAACTGGGATTCTAGAAAATGTATCGACCACGCAGGCAGTTTATCGCTATTTACGCTTGAGGCGCCCATTGGGTTCGGCGGCAGGTCGTGTCTCTCGTCCAGACGGTGTGACAAATTCGTATCATTGACGGTATTCCTGATTTTAGTTTCCACACCCTTGAATGTGTACTGGGCCTGTAGTCTTGGGGTCCCGCTTTGTATTCGGGTTTCGGAATTATTTTGAAGTTCCCCATTCCCAGCATACTTTGTATCATATAAGATATCGTCATCGAAGAATGCGTAATAAACCGGCTCAAAAGTCCCTTGCGCCAGGATCCTTTTACCATGCTGCGTCAACTTGATATCTAAGACCTGTTCTTTGACGTCAAAAAACTTCAATTGTTCTCACCTTCGTCGGTTTTGTTTGATACAAACTTTACTTCAGCGTGGACTCTTCCTAACTCAATCATAGACCAAAAGTCATAAGGCCAGTTATAACTGTGCTCTCGCTCTTTCTCATTTGCGGCAGGAGTAGAGTCTGCCTTTCTACCAGTGACCCTTTCGACTTCTCTTAACATGGATTCTCTAAGCTTGCCGTAGTAGTTATTACTGGCTCTCTTCTTCACCTTGAACACCATCCACTCTATACCATCCTGTACTCCACCTGGCCCCCAGAATTCCTCTTCATTGAACTTGTGAGTTATTTTCATAGAATCTTCGGATGCGGTTCTGGCGGGCTTCGGCATGACTCCCTGCCACATATCCGTCAAATCTTGCTTGTCCAAAGTATGAGTGAATTCAAAAACATACATGATAAACGGAGAAACCGATTTATTTTTCACAAAGTCCATGTTGGGTGGAAAGACAAATTTCTCCATCTTTTCCGCCATTCGAGTTATTGATGTATTCGTGGTCTTCTGTTCCGGTAATGCATATCCCGTCTCCCTTTTGTCTCTCAGTTGTCGGTTTAGAACCCTCCTACTGACTGGGATAAACTTTGTCTTCCCCTTGTTTTTGCCGCGGGTGACTCGTCGATATGGCACTGCCACCACAGCTTCGGAATATTGTTTCTTCTCGGCTGTTTTACCCATCTTTTTCGAGGTTCTCTCGAACCCACACACGTCCGCCAATGATCCGTGGCCACTTACATCCGAGTCCCTCAGGCCAATAAATATTCCCTGCCCCACTTTGGGTTCTATTCCGTAGTTGCACCCCCAACCTCTGGACCCGCGGTCGGACCCTGAATAATCTAGTATTGGGCACTCATATTTAGTACCTATCGTCCACACATCATTGTCCACGCGGTCTGCTTGGGCAGGTAGATAGGCCGCCGCGGCGCCGTTGGCGCCCAATGTCGTGTCCAACAATCTCGCCCTCTGAAACAGATTGACGGACGCACTAACAGTCATCTTGGATATCCAGGCTTCCTTGCCGTACTCAAGCTTGGATGGTGCCAAAATACCCTGTTCGTCTTTCTGGATGTTGGCGAACGTTGCATTTGCCCATACCTTCTCCAAACTGGGAGATACCAATTCATCAGTAGAGTCTGCAGTATATGTCATCCTCAGTGTGCTCTCTCCATAGAAAGACGGAGGAGTGTACGGTGCGAAACTGGGATCCATGTCGATGGACGTCGTGTCGCCATTATCAAACATAAATCCGTACGGACTGCCGCGGGTCCAGGCGGCGCCGCCGTTGACTTCGCCGGCCCGTGGTCCTTCAGCATGTCCAATAAATCTATGTTCAGAGTGCGAACCAGATAATCCAGATTCTTGCTTTATGAAGATATCAACAGAATAGCTCTTCCCGTCTTCCATAGTTTGCCACTCTGACCGAGGCTTGGAGGCAAACCACGTCGGTCCGGACGACTCCAACAAATCCATAGATTCCGCAAAGAAGTTGGAGGCAGCCATAGCGTAATTAGGTTCAATCGAACCACTCCACACGGCATGAATATTTTCAATACTTGAAGTAACCCTGTTCCTCGCCAAATAGAATCTCCTATCCACCGGTACATGAGAGCTTGGGTCTATTATTGCTTCAAACGGAAGGCGCGCATCATTCGAGGCCGAGAATCGTTGCAACTGTATGGTGCCATCTTGCTTCCAATATGGCACATCTCCTGTATATTTGTGTCCGTTGACGAATGGCCCAGAAAAGTATGGCCAATCCACGGCATATCCGGTTTTAATAGTGTTAAACATTATGCCAGGAGCATAAAAAGGCTGTAACATAGCTCCTTTAATGCTTTTCATCCCGGCTTCTCTAGAGATCGCCAAGTTAACCTGAGCAGAGTTTTCGCAACTGCCAGTCACGTCACCAAACATGGATTGGGAAAGCATGGTGCCCAATTGACTGGCCCGTAAAACAGGGTACGATCCCTGATGTGGCAGCATCTTCTTGAACACCTTGCACTCCATCGTGAACTCATTTGGAGTCGCTGTTGCTGCAATGGCGTCTTTGACCTCGACGTACCCCTCGGTGGCTTTGGCCTTAACGTACGTTTCGTAAAACTGTATGTCATATGGAGCTAATTCAGACACAGCGCTCTTGCTGAGGGCAGTTGTATTGTCTCCAATCCGCAGGCCGCCGCCCGGTAAGGATAGCCACATATTATTGTCTGACAAGAACCCGTTATCCAAGTAGTAATCCATATGTTCCGACATGTTGTATTCTGGGAGGATTGAGTAGTCTTTCGCCATGTACTTTAATTCGGAAGAGAAGTCATCGTATGAATCGTAGGAGGGTCCGTACCCAGCCGATACGGCTGTTTCGTAAACCATGTTGGATGCGCCATGAGTGCCCGACAGCCAATATTGCATCGAAGTTTCTGCCAACGAAGTACCATACGTCATTCTAGTGTCTCCGGCGGGAGTTAATTCGCCGGCAGTGTAGAGACTGGTGCCAATATATCCCAAGTCCGGGTCGCGGGGAGGGGTAGCTAGCGGCCATACGCCCCTATTCCCATACGGATTGCTCGAATCAGTTGAGCCGAAACCCATCAACATGTTCATTGAATTCCGACCATATGCGGAAGAGTTGGTTCGAAGAACGGATGGGGGCCAAAAAACTCTCAAGTCCGTAGAGATCGTTTCGTCTCTAACGACGGTACTTTCAGACCATGTGCCGTGAGTCATCCTGGCTCTTGTCTTTGCTAACCCCATATTCTCCGGTCGGGGGTAGACCATTGTGTTCGCCATGGCGAGTGTCTTTAATTTGACCTCTGATGGTCCCAGCACAAGTGAAAACAGTTTCTTAGAGCCCTTGGAGTATTCGAGAGGACTGTGTTCGTACAAATACGTTCTTACAGCCCAATCATTTGGTGGGTTCTCTACTCCAAAATTCATCACTGGTCTTGTGTAGCCCAAGACGGCTGTGTAATCTTTAACTTTAGTTTTAAGATCGTGCTCTGTAATGTTTATAAACTTTCCATTCGAGGGCCACTCATATTTGTTCGGCAGTGATAAATCTATAGTCGGGCGGACAGTAGCCGCCTTGCCAGGCTTATAAGTTCTTTCCATTTGGGTAAGTAAATTATTTTGTCTAAGATATCTCGCAATAGGGTGGTCTGCGTGACGCGTCTGTTTCCAAGAAGCATGTTGCGACAATCCATTTCTTTTGTTGATTAAAGCATTGAATGTATCTGCAATCGGCATCGTAGGGGCAAACAAATTGTTTCTATACGATTCAAGATCTGCCGGATTAGTGGCCGGCGAAGTACCTGCAACAGAACTTGATCCCAATATGAGAGCGTCGTCATACCAACTTTGGCGTTGGCCGGCCAAATCATGCGGATCGGGCTCCTCTCCATAAATCCTGACTGGGCCTGTTGTGCTCACGATTGGTTCATAAACCAACGTGTTGTCAAAGTAACTCAAAGTCCCACTTAAACTATTATGAGTTAGATGCCCTGATTGCCTAAAGGATATATCATCTGATGCTGTAGCGTATGATAGAGATCTGTTTGACTCGGCGGAGGCTCCTATCCATGAATATTGGAGGTCACTTCTGGGAGTCTGGTGATTTATAAACCAGTTATCATTAATTTGTTCTCTGATCGACACCTCGCTCACCGCCCAACCATCCCATGGAGTACCAGAAAAACTATCTTGGTACCATCTTAGATAAACTGGGGTGCCGAAGTCAACGGTTGTTTTGTACACCTGCCATGCGTTGCGCGGATCATTGAGGGTGCCTGGTTCGGCCCATGGGTGGCCGCTGGCGTCGCCGCGGTAGTCATGTTCCTTTATTGTTACCCAACTCCCACTAGCCCCAGTTTCGCTATATTGGAGGAAGAGATTTTCTCCGAAGTCATTTCCACTATCTGCTTCTTCTAGACCAAGGCCGCCTTCGTCGACTTTGAGGTCCGGGCCCGTCTTGAAGATATAAGATATTGCCAATGGGTGGCCGGATGAGCCGTGTTTCTTTGCTGTCCGTATCCACCGATCATTTTTGGCGTTTCCCCCTTCTCCACTTCCAGATAACACCATAGCCCAGAGATCAGACGACGCGTCATACTTGGATTTGCAATCAGCCGAAGCACCTACCCACAGAGAAGAGTCCAAGCCAGCGGCGTTGTGGTTTTCTATACTCATCCGGTCGACAGAATTTCTATTAACTTTGTGATAAGATGCTCTTGTAGTATAATCAAGCTCCCTCACAGAGCTACCAGATCTTAAACCGAACTGCCTTGAGTGCTCTGATAACAATCTTCTCAGCGGTTCTCTTACAGATAAATTCCGGTACGGAAGCGCATTGTGGACAGCGTATTCTTCGCCGGCAGTGTCTAGCACTCCCCTTGAAGATACCTCGGGTCCACCGGGGGAGTTAAACTTATTTACGAAAACAGTTTCATTGTAAGTTCCGTCCGCCAGACTTCTATCCGGCAAGTTGAAATCAAACACTCCGGTGATATGCTGCGAAAGAATGCTCTCCTGCTGGAAACCCTCGTTGTCCACAAAGGACAAGTTGTTTGACCTACGGCCACTAGTTTGCACAACTTGGTAGTTCTTGTCGTAGTTCCCTAAATTTGCAGAGCCAGTTGTGTGTTTGATGTTCCTTATATTTACTGGGCGCGATGTTCTTTCTTCGCGGTAAATCTTGGCCCTCGCAGCGTTAACTCCAGACTCCACAGATGTTGGGTCTTTTATTGCCAGGCCGTCTGAGGAAAAGAATATATACCAGGCTTCAGGCCTGTTAAACACGCTGACCAGACTTGGATCCACGTTCACCGACACTCTTCTGTGCTGGCGTCCGCCGACATGCTGTCTGGTAAACGGACCCTGCATTGCAGACTCGCCTTGTGCCGAGTGTAAACCTTCGAGAGAAACGTTGGCCTTAAATTTTTCTCCCAGTTCTTTATTATATCCAGTCGTCACGGAGGAACTGTACATACTGAACGAGGACCCTATGTCCCCCTTCATGCCGCCTTCAACGTCTACTTTGAAATCCCACTTCTTTTTTGCGCCCAGATCCGATATATCGTTGCACGCATTCATTTCTCGCACATCTTCCGATCTTATCGCTATTATCTCATTTGCGTCCTTGCCTCCAGTAAAGTCTGCAGTATCCACAACAGATACACCAGAGACATCCGCAAATGCGGAAGTTACGTTGCCGGCGGCGCCGGGGGCGTCCATCGTGAGAGTAATTTGAGTGTTACTGCTTCCCTGTGTTGCTGTTATTCCAGATACCCCTGATTGTCCGCGACCAGAAGCGGCATAGTCTATTTTGTGATTATAGGAGGAGAGATCCCCGTTGATCGCATCGATTATGATATCTGCAGCGGTGGCATCTCCGCCGAACTGAACCGCAAGAATTATCTGGTTGGCGCCGGCTGTGTCGGCTCCAGTTCCGGGGTCATCAGCGTCCAACAAGATTGTGATAGCACCTTCTCCACCCGTAGTATCTCCGCCGGCGGAGCCCGGAATTGTAATCGTGAACGAACAGTCGGCGGCCGAGGCGTCGACACCTGTGGTATCAATTGCATCCACTGCAGTGGCGGTTGTAGCAAAATCGTCTGATTGGAAAAACCTATTAGTCGTATTGAAGTACTCTTCGTTCTTATTCTCTGCACTGTTGATACCGGCACGAATTATTGTCTGGCGATCCACCTTGAATCTAACCGGGGTCGTAAAAGATCTATTTAGTACCTGCAAAGTGGTATCTAATATTCTGCCCCTTGCGTCGTTGGAGGAGGAGACCGAGGAGGACAGCGGGTTTCGATCTCTTTGTGCCCTTGCGTTCCACCAAAAACAATTTTCATCTTGATCGAGAGATGCGGAGCCAAGTGGTGCGTGTCCAAATTTCCAATTATATAAGTGGCGGTTAACTCCCTCGATTCCTGTTTCAACATCGTTAATTTTGAACTCTGTCGTAGGTAACTTGTTGCGATACTTGTTTCGTTCTAAAACATGACTCTCTACAACAGTTCTTATGTCGTCTGAAAAGTCTGCGGTTGCGGGTACCAGTTCGTTCAACATCACCCCGAGAGATGAATCGATCCATTTATAAAAATCAACATACTTATCCAGATCTGGTGTGTTGTCGACCCTTTCGAAAAACATGTGTCTTAATTTGTCGAGTGCTTTATACTCTTGTCGATACCTGTTGATCGGATTCCCGACCAAATCGTTAAAGTCGACGATAGAGGCGAACACATTCAGCATTTCTTCAGAAATTGACTGATACATGCTTTTCTCAAAAGCGAAGAAGTGACGCATCGGCCTAGACTCGCGTGTGAAGGTCAGATCGTCCTGTTCCACTATTTGAGTCATGCTAGAGTGATATAAGTTTTCCGGTGTGTTCTGTTTCGCTGTGTACAAATACTCCACGTCGTAGACATTGCCCTGATTGGCTGCAAAGTCTGAGCCGCGGCCGGTATGCTGTGCCTTCAATATGTTGCCGAGCCAACCGTATCTATCGGACTGAAGAGTTGTTGATCCAGAAGATACATCGGAAACGGCGAACTTCCCAGATGCGTCTGAGCCCGTTACTTGGGAAAAATCCCAGTCAAGGACGAGGGTGTCCGATGAAGGGATGTGGGCTTGCATCCCGTCGGCTCCGGATAAATATGCGCTTGCATGCGGATGAAGGCGGCCGCGGTTGGAGAAATCGCCGGCATGGAATATTAGTTCATCATCCTCTAGGTAATCCATCCAGTATCTTACGTTTGAAACTCTGGCGTCCGTATGTTGTTGCAGCGTTCCGGTGAAGTTCTCTCTGTATGCTCCCGCATACACTCTGTGGGAAGATGTCAAGATGGCCCGGGCAGAACCCTGATCGATCGCCTGAGTGATTTTAAATGAATTTTGTGAAGCGTCCAGTACGTTGTTATACCCAGCGAATTCTACATCGTAATTCGTGTATTCACTTCCGGTAGAATAGTTCGTGATGGGATAATTTGTAGGCTTAATTCTGACCGAGAAGTTCCACGCTTGATTATCGTATACGTCTTCAAACAAAGATGTAGTTAACTCTGGAATTGGACTTTCTGTGCTGCTGGTCAATTTGAATCTTACGTTCTTAGATTCAAACTCCTCTCTCACGGCATAAACTTGGAAATTCGCCTGATCAGTATCTGGATATACTGTATTACTCGCAGCCATGCCTCCAGTAAAATCTGCCGTGTCTACGACGGATATTCCAGAAACGTTTGCTACGGCGGCGGCTACGTTGCCAGCGGCGCCGGCAGACTTCATTGTGAGTGTGACTTGAGTGTCACTACTTCCCTCAGTTGCGGTAATCCCAGTTACCCCAGCTAAGCCGCGGCCGGAGGAGGCGAAGTCTATCCTAGAGTCGGCAGTGCCGTTAACAGCGAGGATTATTCTGGCCGCTATGGCTGCATCTGATAAGGAGTTGATTCCTATGGCGATCTTGTTGGCACCTTCGGCAGGGTTCGTGGTTTGGTCTAAGTCCAAAAGTATTGTGATGGTGCCGGCGAGTGTCGCTCCGATGACGGACTCGGGAATCGTGATTGTAAACACGCAATCTTCGGTGTCGGAGGCGACGCCGGTTGTATCAATCGCATTCACCGCAGTGGCAGTTGTGGCGCCCACTGCAGTGTGCATACCGAACAACGAGGCAGTCAAAAAATTTGTAGAAAAGAAAGCCTTCTGGTTGGGCGTGGCTTTCTTGGGAAATATGAAGTTTGCTTCGACCGTTCTCGGTATGTATTTTGAATTCTGATTTCCGGAAATGTAAGAAACAGAGTTGGTATTGCTGGGGACCGTATATTGATATATTGTGCCGCCTATGCTACCAGTGGCGTTGAGGTCAACGACCTTCTTCTTTTTGGAAACCGACCTGAAATTGTTATCAAACTTGTGTGTCACATTGTCTGCGTAAATATTTAATTTGATTAATTCATCATCAACCCCATAGCATCTAATTAAATTTCTGAACGCCTTCTCAGTACCCTTTGATTTGTAAATGTGAGTTAAGTTATTGTAGATATTCTGATATATCATACTCTTGACGTCCTGAATCTTCTCGTCAAAAAGTATCTTGTCGTCTCTTGTTGAAAACTGTTCGATAATGTTTGCGTCTGCAAATATTTCAGGAGTGACAAAGCCAACCGAATCTAGTAGTTTGTCGGCAAACGGAGAAGGCTTGTACTGGCTCCCACTCAAGTAGTGGTAGTCTTTTACCTTCGGTAAATGTTCAACTTGTAAATACAGAGTGTCTAGATAACTCGACAGTATTTGAGTAAGTTTCTTTAGCGGGCCGGCGTCGTCTTCTTCAGTTATCCAAGATGGTATGGAGTCGTATAGCGAATTAATGTTTGAGGTGTCGTGAGTGGAACCACTAGTTCTAAGCTCCGATAACAGACTGGTCACATCAGGGTGTGTCGAATAAATTATTGGGTCTTTGTATTCTTTGATTGCGGCGCCGGCAGAAACGATCGCAGAAGCAGTCAATCTCGAATTAGAGGTATATCCAGTCCACGTTCCGTTAACAACTCTCCCGGAGTAATCCAACACTGTAGAGTCTGCTGATGTTTCGCCGATTATTCCCTCGTTGAACTTATAATAAAGGCCGAGATCCACGTTCGCAGAGTCTGTATTAGACCCCCCTCCCACTTGAGTAAACCAATGCGTTCCTATGTCTTTAGAAGTCCTGGCGGTCTTCCAATAGCGCAACTCGTCCAATGAACCAGATAATTTCGCCCAGCCCAAGGCTGGTTCGGTCGCCCCTCCGGGGGAGCGCCCAGAAACTGTGTAGGGGCCGGCGAGAGCTCCTATTGTTCCAGTGAGAGAGCTAACCACCGCGTTGATGGCTCCGCCGGCACTAGTTTTCGTCTCGATTGCGTTGCCGTCAACATATAACTTCGCATCTAAATCGGTGCCATTCGGGCTGTTCTGTAACGTTAGTGCATAGTGGTGCCATTTTGAGTCTGCAATAGACGCCGTCGTCAGTGTGGTACCAATAAATGTTGTCGTCGCGACGGCGCCGGAACTATACGTGTACTCTATCGTCCCAAAGGTACCCGGGTCGCTAGATGCGGATAGGCTTACTCGGAAGCACGCAGCAGTAGAACCAGACGCGTCGCCGATGGCTCTTATGTCGATAATGTTTTCCAGTTCAGTTAACGTAGGTAAAAACTCTCGTTTATTCAGCCAAAATTCTACAGTGTTCCCGGAGGCGCCGTCTATCTTCAAATTCGATTCGCGGCGGTTTGTGGAATCGTAAATATTTGCGTTTGAAAACGACTTATTAAATTCCGGATCGTCGTCTTCGGCAGCGCCAGTACTTCCTTTGAAACTAATATATTCTAACGTGTTTGGTAGACCTATCCCTCCACTGACATCAGATTGAGTGCCCCATTCATCTGCGGAGAGTTTTATGTGCCCATTCGCCCTAGGGTGTCTGTTTTCAAATATCCACTGGTCTAAGTAAGAAGAACTATTATGGTATGCCTGCCTCTCCGCCAAGGAACCATCGTATGGATAAGATTTTAAAATTCTGTCAACAGAGTCTTCATAATACTGCTCCGCAAAACCAAATCTTGCAAAGTTCTTCGGATTATCGAAATTGACCGGCGGTATAAACCGTTCCCTATCAATAGCATGTTCGCGCACATAGTCTTTCGACTCAATTTCATCGCCAAGAGTTGTAACGCTAGTTGTGGAAAGTATCTTGCCTGATTTTTTGAAGTAGTCTTTTAACTTTTTACCGCTCATTATTTAACTCTGAATTTAAATATTTCTGGTTGTTCTCTGTAAGACTCATTATAATGGTATAAAAACTGGATACCATAAGAATAGCCGGGTTCCAGCATCCCGATATCTAGATCAAAGTAGTTACCATCGTCGTCGTAAGACAGCCGGGTATATGATTCTGTGCTTCCCACTACTTGTGGGTCACCCGCGCTACCAGTAGCATATGGGATAACCTGTAGTTCATCAACCACTCTGTACACCTTGAAATAGGCATTGTCAACAACTTTATTTTCCACATCCGTAGATGCAACCGTGTATATTGTAGGGCTCCAATCGTGGTCCCTTACAAACACCCTAAATCTTGCAGATGATTCTCTAGTCGAGTACTCTGATTTCAGATTAGTTATCTTAGTGAAGTACGTAGGATTGGGGCTCACCGATGAAGCCGCTAGGGTCTCGGGAGTTATTGATCCTGTGTGGAATTCTATATTGCCGCTGTGCCAAACATCGTATATTTTTGTTACGCCGGAAGACCCTGTGAATGCGAGGGAAGCGGAGTATATACCAGTAGACACCCAAGAACCAGTCGCACAATGGGCTTTGTCCACAGGGACGTCACCACCAAAGCTTAAGCCAAGCCTCGAACCCGATGGAGCAGTGTTCGCCAATGTTCCGGAATACAGGCTTACGAGGATCTTACCAGTCCCTACTGTCGGTATGTCGCGAAGCTGACCCCTCACCACATTATACATATATAAGTTGTTCAGGTTACCTGTCGCAGGAGAGAGTGAACTGCTGTACTGGAAGTTCCCCCTATTATCCTTTTTAGTGGAGTCCCATCTGGCCTCAATCGAAGGGCGCTTAAAGAAAAACTCTGTCCCTCGGCCGAAGAATTTTTTTGTGTAATAGGAGACAGAAGCGCTCTCTGCCGTAGCAGTGAGTCTGATTCCCAAGCCGTTGTTTGTCTTCGACCCTAATACATTGCCGGCGGAGTCGATCCATTGTTCCACCAAAGTGGTTATGTTGAGTTCCATGTCTTCGGTGCCAGCAGCAAATGACGCCGTGAACGAAGAGGAAACATCTGTAAGGTAACTGCCTCCTTGAGTCGTCCAGTTGGTGCTACCCAAGCGTGTGGTCCAGTTAGAGCCGGTTTGATCATAAGACAGGTCAGTATAGCCCTCCATGTCCAAGCCGCTACCTTCTTCCCAACCTTCGGATATGGCCGAGACGACTAATTCAAAGTTTTTTGGCAAAGTCTGTGAGTGCTTGGCATTGTATAGCCTTAAAAAGAAATCAACACTGCCACTATCCGGGATAGTTCCAGCGCCTCGATCATCGGAGATGGTGTCGATCGGGAACTGCACCAGGGCTCTTGAATTTTCAGAAGAAGCGGAAGAGGCTTGCCCGTGAATATGGAAGACCTCTAGAATATCGGAAGCCCCCATGTTTGAACCAGTCGCCCTGGTTTTCAAATCTGTTTTGTACGCATTGGTTATCGTATTATCAGAAGTGGCAGGATAACGCTTAATCGACATTACTGGATTGCTCCTTTGACATCAACGAAGGGGAACTTAATTTCCCAAATCAAATTATCTTCAAAACTTATGAGTCTGCCGTCGGCTGACATGTTTTTTTTCAAATCATAAAATGCGTCAGAATACGAGCCACCAACCTTGTTGACAACCACAACATCAGTTGTGTCTAGCACTCCGTCAGCGCTGTTCAGCACAGAGTATATGTTAGAGATCTTAAACGACTCTCCAAAATCTGGATATAGCAATAAATACTCTGATAGAGTCTTTGTCGCGTTGTTCAGGACATCAAATTTATTTCTTCTCTCTTGGGCTATTATTTTAAAATTAATTCCTAAATTTATAATCGTCCCATCCAAAATATCTATTGTGTCGTGGACCATCTTGCTTCTATTAATCCACGTTTTCAAATTTTGCTTAATTTCGTTATTAGTGGCAGTGAGGCTTCCGTCGGAGGCCTCAGACATCACGTACAAATTAAGGTTTCTTTTGAAAGAATCCGAGTCTCTCACCACGCTGGCGCGTTTTACCGCTCCAAACTTCGGTGGCATCGAATACACGTAACTCACATAATCCTGCTTTGTGACGATTCTATTTTGAGTTGCAAAGTGATCCATCGCTCGGGTCCTGATCTCATCAGAAGTTGGGAGAGAGATATCCCCCGATATCGGCCTATCATTGGAAACTTGCAGAGAGTTAGCTACGAACTGAACTTGGGAGTCACTCAGGGTGGCAACATCTTTAAAAATAAACTTTGAGTTAGTTATTTTTGTTAAGGCGTTCGCTGCTACATTCATGTCTTCGGCATTATTTTGCCTGTATATAACATTCAGTATTGTATTAGAAGGTACTACACCAAATTTATCAGTCGATAATATGTTCGCCGGGTCAAACGAACTGTCAGAAACATGCTCTTTGCCGTGCATCTTCAGCACTACCTCGCTAGGATCCGCTATCATGTTACTTTTAATTTGATCCTCAGAGCCATATCCGAATTGCAATGTGGTGAGACCTGCAGTTCTCTCGACGACAAACCGGCGTGGGACGACAAACGGTTTCAGTAAATTTTTCACTGTGTCGGTGTTCGATCCGCGGTTTGCAACCTCTCTAAACACTATGTTCTGTGAAAGATGCTCTACCTCGAAGTATTCGTGCCCCTCAGAATCAAACACCGAAATCACCTCGGCAATATCGGTACCAACCAAATTTTTCTTCATGAACCTTTCATGTGGACCAACAGTTATGGAGGCCTCTACTATATCTCCGGATATTACCTTACCGTAAGTCTTGACTACAAAGTGTGTCGGAGTGCCTGTCGTTTCATTAACTCTTCCCGTTACTACTTCGTTATTTGGATCTGAGAAATCAACATTCTCTGACAAATTAAAATTCTTCCCGTCGTTGGAAGATAGAATAGAGCCCTTTTGGAGAACTGGTAGGTAATTGGTGTCCGGGCCGATACCTGAGGCATTGGCTGGGACCATCACATATAGAGAGGCTATTCCATAAGAGGTCGGTTTACCAGGATATTTATAGCCTAACTGGCGCGACAGTCTTATGATGTTTTCGTACTCAATCGCCGAATCTAAAAATGATTCATTAACTTGATAATCAAGATAGAAAGATAGAATGTCTCCGACATAGGCAACAGTGTCGAGCATCAAAGAACCAAAACTAGCCTCACTAAAGTCCCGATAACTTTCAGGATAGTATCTTTTTGCGTAGTCTTCTAAATCTCTCTTTATCGAGGAGAAGTCGCGGCTAGTATATTTAATTGGTACATGCTTTTTTGCCATTTCGTTTACCTATCTTAAATAGTCAATATTGTTAAAGATTTGCTCCTTTCGCACAAAAGAACCCCTACAGAATATCAACTCTCGTTTGCGTCCGTAGTGTATCTGTTCCTGTGACCACCGGGAGTGAAGGTACCGCCGTTGTCTGCCAATCTGGCGTTCCGAGCAAGATCAGAATCACCCAAATTTTGCCCTAGGCGATCACGCTTGACACCACTTAATTTATCAAGGCCCTCTAGAGACAGTCTCAATTCTTCGACTGTAGTACCTAGCGGCGTTACTTGGTATCGAATCGACAGCGACAATATGTTTGTGTCTACGTCTTCGGGAGAAGGGTAGAATATTATCTCCTCAATCTTTATATAATTCATAAACTCCTCGACCTGCTTATGAATTTCAGAAGAAATCCTGTCATAGGTTGAATCCTCATATCCCTCGAATAAAAATCTCCTAAGGCCAGCACCGAAGCGACCATTCATAGATCTTTCGCCAGGGTGGCATAACAGCAAATTTCTCAAGTTCTGGGCGGCTAGGGTATAATAATCTTTTATTAATTGATATCCGTCAGTCTTGTCAATGGCAAGTGGCAGCTGCGGGGCGAGGCCTTGGGCCATGTGTTATCCCTCCTCTGGGGTGCAATATCTGTCTATATCTAATTCCTCGCCGCCGGGGGCGGTGCTCGCTCTATCTCCAGGTGGATCCGGCAGGGCGATAGCGGCGAGGCCGAGTGGGGTCGGTAATCGAAGGTTGGCGATTGCCTCACCCAATTCTGCATCTTCTTGTTTCATATAAGAATACGCGGGGTCAATCTGTTCGGCAATACCTTTTATCATCATGGAGACCGTCATCAAAGCGGACGGCGATGAGGTTGAAGTAGAAGCAAGGGCCGATTGTAGCATGCCTGCGTTTCCGCCCTGTTGGTGCAGGCCAGGATCCTCATATGTCACTAGTGAATATGGATCATCGTCTGCCCTCAATGAATTTAATACTACGAGCAATTGTTCTTTAGTTCCTTTGAACGCGCTTTGTAAATTCTGATTAACCAACCCTGACGCCTCCATGCAATAAATAGAGGCTAAGGTTAATAATCGGTCCGGAGACACCGCAAAATCCAGGAGCATTCGTACATCTTCATTGTCTCTCATCGCTCGAAAGATAGCGCTGTTGCTTGACCAATCTCCAAAAATATCCCTAGAGGTGTTAATGTTGACTCCTAGAAGTTGTTCTGTCCCTATGTGCCCTATCGATATTGTTTCGATCGCAAACGGAATGTTGAAAATCTCTTCCCACTCCGATAAAACTTCTTCACCTTCTCGTCGGTGGCCGGCGGTTCTTATTCTAATCCTGTACGCTTTCTGATTTTTACAGAGTTTCGAGAAGTCTTCTGCCGTGCTTTCATCACTAGCGGTGGTCGATAAAAACTCTTGTATCTCTCGTATGGCGGGGGCGCCGTCGACTGGTTCGCCTTCAGCCGTCTCCAAATTGTTTGGCAGCAGATATGTTAATCTCAAGCCGTACTCAAATATTTCAAAGTAATCGCCTAGGGTTCCCGGAGTTGGCTCGAAGTATTCTTGAAACCAACCAACAAAACTATTTATATTCCTAATAGACTCGACCGGGTCTCCCTGTTGATCGAAAAATTCTCCCACGTTATACCCCTCACTGGGATAGTCTGGCGGACTCCTAAGCGTGTCAAAGATGTGTTCTGAACCTAGGGGCATATTCTGCACCGGGTGGGGCTTAACCTTTAGGATTCTCTCTAATACAAGCTTCCCCCCTCCTAAATCCCTTTCGACAATACGTCCTGGAGAGGGGTCGGGGGCGTCTCCTTCGACCCACCCTCCTCCGTGAGGAGTATACACTGAAGGTAATGGAGCAGGGTAGATAAGGCCTGTTGGGGTCCCTTGGTAGGGATATTCGTCCGGACGGGCTGCATACTCGTCGGGCAACTGCTGGTCAACCACGACGGGGTGTTGCTCCCATCTTCCAGGGAACTCGCTCGTAGTAGGTACGTCCACAAGGGTTCTATCCAACTCATTAAAAACAAGATTTCGAACATCGATCTTGCGATTTTCAGGAAAGTCCGCCATTATGCTTGGAATCTCTCCCAAAACAGCGGCTGCTTCTTCCTCTAAAACAGATTGTAAAGTGTCCTCTCCACCTTCCAACAACTGTTCAATAAACTCTTCATAACCTATGCTGTCGGGCCCGTTAGATGATAATCCTTGCCCTATCTCACTCTCCACAATTTTGTATATAAAGTTCTTCATAAGATTATCTCTAGAGAAGACTTGGTTATATTTAAATTTTGATAATGCATACACGTTTTTCAAGACCACTTCAACCACAATGATTCTGACCATCAATCTTGCCGCCATCTTGCCCGCGGCCTTTTCGAACGCAGTCTGCCCCCCTTCGGAGGTATCTATACAAGGAGCGTTATTGAAGTCCTCCAAAGCCTGATCTTTCGCAGAAGATATTCTAAGCAAGCCCTCTTTTTTCTTCCAGCCATCAGGACACTTAAAAGAAGCCGGCGGGACGGGTGGGTTAAGTTCTAAGTTGTTGAATGCCTCCACTTCAGAAAGTAACTCCGATTGTGAAATTTCTCTAGTAATCCTGTTCAAAAAAGTTCTCATAACATTAGTATAGACGCTATGTTTAAGATTGTTGAACATTGGCGTAATTACAGCGTTGGGTACGGCCTGGGAAAACTTTTCTGTAGCAGCATATGCGAACAACAACTGCTGAGGGGAAGTATTTTGCAGTCTTCCACCGTAATTACTCAAATTTTCTAAATTCCATGATTGTCGGGAGCGCTGCTGAATTAGGGATAACTCCAAATCTCCATCAATCGCCACATTTTGTAAGACAGTTCGATACACGTCGTCTGTCAGCCCGTCCGCAGCTGCTTCGAATATCTGATGTACCAATATTGAATTTGAACTTTCAAGGACCGGAGATTTAAACGTTATATTTGTGGCCGAGGCTTGGCCGGGTGTTCTGACCACAATCTTATCGGGGTCGACGAGCGCACTCTTCAAACCTGGGAGTATCGTTGAAACAGGCTCTCTGTCCTCAGCATCGTCCTGCCTCTGTTCCATAGTCACCTGGACTAACTTCGATGGATAACTTGTTATTTCTTGATTATATTGGTTTTCTACGCCGGTGAACATCGTATCCATAACCATCTTATTCATATGCAGAACTGGCGTGGCGTCCTTCGGTATTAGCGGTTTCGGTTCATGGTTATGTGCAGCAATGTCGCATCCGTTCTTTATGTCTTGGCACCTAGGGGGGGATTGAAAAAACTGATCAGCGGGGGTGGCCAGCACCTCAAGTGCTTGTTTTAACTCTTCCCGTTCAGCGGGGGTCGGCACTCTATCCGTGGAACATAGGTCTCCGCCAATAGCGGCCTGGATTCTGCCACTAAGATCTGCATAATCTCCGCCTTCGCCGACTTGCGCTAGAACCCCTAATGCATCTTGGACCCTTTTGCCGAAATGTTTATCAGCCAGACTATAGATCGTCTGTTCCGCCGGGCCTGTCGATTCTCCACGAAGAGCGCTAACAAGTTCTCCGGGAGTTAGGCAGTCACTCAGATCTGAGATGAAGCCCCGAAGATCGCTCTCGCTCACAATCGTGGAAGGTTCATCTTCGAAAAGCCTCTGTACAGAGTTTGCGAAGTCCTCGTCGGAAGCCACCACAATCCCGAAATCCTTCATGGTTTGTGTGAAGACTCTATAGGGCGCTTTGACGCCGGCCTCCAACAATACGTCTTCTACCAGATAATCGCTAGCGCCGTCCCATCCGTTGGTAAACAAATCAAGCTGATCATCAAAGTTACACAGAAGACGGTCGAAAGCATTGACCAACGAAAGTATAACCGCCTTCACCATCTGTACAAACATTTCTCGGAAAGCAGCTTCGGCGGCGTCCTGTGCTGCCTGCGCTATGTCCCCGAATATGTCTGAGGTCGGCAGGTAACTCGCCACAGGTCGAGATGGGGCCTCCGGGAAGGCATCGCCCCCTTGCACGTAGTTCGCCACCCTCTCGCCAAGAGGTCCAAAGCCCCAGCCGCGGGAGTCGCCCTCTTCAAGGCCAAGCGGGGTGCCGCATAATTGGTCGCCTCCATAATCTATTTGAGTTATTAAAGAATTTTTTATAAAAGAATCAAGCTCGTTTCTCCATCCAAACATTTTTGTAAGTGGAGGGCAATCTATCTTAAGGCACTTTTCTCTGTCCTCTTCACTCAACTCTCCCAATTTCTCTAATATTTGCTCTTTTATGACATCTGGACATTGGGTTTTATCAATGACATCTTCGAATTGCAGACACCCCTTGGTTTCAGTCCAGACTTCCCACAACTCTGCATCATCCAAACCCCTCATTGCGACATCGAACAGATAGGCCTGTAATTCTCCTGGTGGGTAGTGGTGAGCCAGTATTTTTGCGGCTAAGCCTGTTATGTATTTCCATCCAGTCTTATTTAGAAATTTCTCCCACATACTGTCATAATCAGTAACCTCGTCCAAGAGTTCTTTCAATGATTCCCTTGAGTCAGTAACTGCGCCTACGAAATTCCAGCACTGCTTTCTATCCTCGGCTAGCCTGGCTTGAGACTGCTCTTCGCGCTTTTTGACAAGATCTCCTGCAGTATGTACAGTCATTCTTTTGTGGTGACGTTGACGTGCGCCAACATCGCACATAATCCTCTGGCCCCATTTGGAATTAAGAAAATTCCACGTATGCCGACTATATTTTGTTATGAAATCATACCAATCTGGTCTTTCCGGGCAGGTTAATTCTTTGTGAATTTCTTCGAGCTCTGAGAAATATTTACGAGTGCGAGAGAAACGGCCGGGGGAACCTTCTTTCAAACTGGCGTAACCTGCCTTAAGAACCCTGGCACTCGTCGTAGCGAGGTCACCCGCGGCGATCTCGGCGAGCGAGACGGCGTCGACTTGGAGCGGGAGGTGCACACGTAGGGAGCCGCCAAAGGTAACTCTGGTTAAGAACTTTACCGCAACATGTTTAAGCTCATATTCTGTCGACTCTCCGCCAAATCCAAATTGTAAAATAGCATTAGAATTTTGGTCAAACCTTATGTTATTAAACACCAGCATTTTTTTAATCTCTGCCGATAAACTTCTTAGACGCTTTGCCTCTGTGTCTAAGTTTAAATCGCGGCTAGCTGTATTTGTAAACGCATACATTTCCATTGCGTATTTATCAAGAACTTCCGCAACATCCTTAATTTTTGAATCCAAATCCTTGGCAGGAATGTTAATTATCTTCTCTGTCCCTTCTTCTGGCTCGATGCCCTCTTCTGTTTCCGAGGCCTGTATCTCTTCCAAGTTTGTCGAAATATACTCTGTGTCAGTGTCTGGCAGTTCGTCAAATATATCTGTGTTTACGCGGACTAGAAATCTAAGCTTAGAGCATGGGCGCGCGTCCAAATGCCAAGTGTCAGAGCGTGCCATATCTGCAGCATGGGTGTCTAGGAAATCTTGCATTGCCTCCGTTGGGTCGCGGAAGGTGCCGTCAGACCTGCGGGCGTGCCCTGTGTGTATATCCTTGTCATAAAAGAAAAGAAGATTTTTGACACCTTGCTTTATAGCAGCGGCTTGGGCTGGGGCAAATATATTCTCGTCTACCGTCTCGTGTTCAGTCGCGACCACAATACAATATTCGTTCGTTGTTCTATCATAAAATGGCTGGTCTTCATTTAGATTCGTCCACTTTGGATTAGCGAGCTTTGCTGCCAGACTTACATCTGGGCTGTTGTTGGGTGCGCTTCTTAGGATGCTCATTTTAGTTAGTGTGGTTAAACCTACTGTTAATATAGTCTGGCGAACCTGGGTCACAGTGTTTTGTAACAAGGGTATTTAAATTGTTTTTATGAGATACCAAGTCGACCTGGACTGTGTCCAGTTGCTTCGCAAGTGTCTTCATTCCCACACCCGCCACAACCAAAGAAGGCGTTGTTGGCGCTCCGAAAAACGGGGATTGGTGGAAATGATGGGTCAGGGCAGAATTAAATTTCATTTGAGTAATTAGAAAGGAGTTCACAATTCCGTTCAATTTAGAGATCATCATAGTGATCTCTTCTAAGGCAGTTTTCAGGTTTTTCCCCTTGACTAGAGGCTGCAGATTATACCACCCAGTGGTACGATTTCCGGCGATAAGATCGATTCCAGGAGTAGACCCCTCCTGATCGGCGCCTTGGGAGTTTCTCATATCACCTCCAGTAACAAGCTTGATCCCCTCTCTGCCGATCACTCTGATACCATCCGCTTTTATTCCAATTCCAGACCTCGTTTCTGGTGAACCAACCTCTCCTTTTACTATAGCAAAGTTGTGATCAATATCTGTTTTTTGGGATATGTATATCCTTGCGGCGTCGATCTTAAAGTCGGGATCCACAAAAATCTTCTCTCCATCCTTGGTCACCTCTACCGGTTGCTGACCCAACCTTCCAACAACCATGTCAATACTTGCGGCCTGAGTTTCTCCGGCACCACCATAGCCAGACTCGGATCCTCGTGGTCGGTCTCGCCCCAAGACAATCCAGGAATTATGATTGTTGTGCAGCACCACTTCAGAAGGGTTGTTTATAAATTGTGGTACCGACTCGTATGAAACGTCGCCGGCGATGCCCTTAACCCTCGTTTTAGAGCCTTTAGACATCGATGATAAGACTTTATCAGATTTTTTATTCTTACCAATCCTGGAAACTGCCTTTTTATCTGATCCGCCCATTACTGTTTTTCTCCAAAATTGTGTATATTAGTGTACTCAATCATACTCTTCCGGAAGGATACTGCGTTCGCCATTTGTTCACTAAGCCTCGCCACTTTTTACGACGATAGTTATTATACCATCCCGGAAAATAGTTGCTGTTACCCTGTTTCCGCTTCTTTCTAGTTTTCTTGGCAAGGGTCGACTTAAACCAGTTGATCCTGGTCACATCTATGTCCTGCTTGTTTCTCCTCCACATGACGGCCAGAATGTCTGCAGCATCGCGAGTCACTATTTCTAAATCACCGAGCTCTACTGCCAGTTGATCTCTCACGATGCGCTTCTCCTCGGCGCCACCTGACCTGCCGTGCCATCGTTTGACCCACACACTGCCGCGGGCCGTGGCGGCAGTGATCTGCTTGAAGCCATACGGTCTCCAAGAGTTACTCGGGCTCCCGTCTCTATTTTTGCCATCCACATAAGGGGGTCCATGCATCAGACCACCCTCCATGTCTCCCATGGCCAAAAGAAGCCATGGTGGTATACCAACGCGGTTCGCTTCCCTAATCGCGATCTCTATTACTCGGGGCTTACTGGCCTTCATTGCTTGTTGAATATGTGGCGGAAGTTTTTTAAAAGAGCCCTTGCCTATTGCCTGCGGGCCGTATACTTTGGGCGCTGCTGGCTGGCCCCCCATTCGCCATTCGCCTTCAGGAGTGTAGCTACCTAGCGGAGTGCTGTTGGCCTGGCCCTCAAAGGGGGCGGCGGTGGCGGGTCCATTTTCTACAATAGATGGAGTTTGGTTAGAAACGTGCACGGGCCTTAAATATATTCCAGCCCTATGTTCGGTCTTGTCAATAAAATCTACCCATACCAAATCCCCAACTTGTGGGGAGGGTACCATATCATCTGTCGCGACAAACGTAGGATACATGTCGATTATTTTCTGGTGTGGACCCTTATCTTCAGGATTTCCGTGGTCGAACTGTGAGGGGTATGGGTGGCATGAGTGAATCTCTGGTATTTGCACCTTTATAGCGCTAAGGACCGCGACGTCATCTGACCCGAATAGTCTTGTACCTAATTTTTGTAAAAATCCCTCTGCGGCCGGGGTGGAACCGATCTCATATTTCCTGAGTACTACTCCTTTATATGGGCCGGTGGCGTTTAGAACATTCGGGATAAACGACTGGCCGGCGATCTTCGCCATGGTATTGATTGGGTTTGTTTGCGCTTGATCATATAAATCCCGCACCTGTGGTTTTATATATTCGTTGCAAACTCCAAACCCAAGAGGGTTAACTCCGATGCCGGTGTCGTTAGGATCCGCCATATCACACAGAGTCCTTGTTGATCATGTCAAACAATTCATTCTTGTCTTTTTCAGTTAGTGATGCGTGGCCAGAATCTTTTTTATGAAGGATTGTGCAGATTTTTACCAGCTGCTCGTTTGAACGTTGCAGGGTCTCTACGTACTTGGCCGCTATTTGGCCAACCTCTTTATGATTTTGTTCGTTTTGTTTTATATATATAAGCACATCAGTTAACAGCGTGCTCGTGACTGCTCGATCGTTATTTATATTTTCGATGGCCTTCGACAGATGTTCTTCTAAATTTCCAAGTTCTTCATTACGCTTCATATTACCCACCACATTTACTTGTAGTTATGTAATATAATTAGTTTTTATATAGTTTTCTTTAACCTATTCTTGGCCTAGACGGAACCCTCGTCCCACTTACCTCTCCAAGTTCTATATCTCTCTCGCATCTTGTTTAGATTGCTAACTACCTGTTTTGTGTTTAGCCCGGTTATCTCTCGAAGATACAGATATACTGCCTTTTTATTAAAAATTTCAATATCGTCAGTGCTCTCAAATAGAACAATGATCGCCTTATACACTCTTTCTTCGTTGGGCTTCATGGTCATCGCTCCCCAAGATCTTATCTCTTCGTAAAGGAACTCCCAGAACTCTTTGTCCTCCCTCTTACCTTCATAGTGTTCATCTTTGGAAACATACCTATGTTCCAAATCTTTAGAAATATCTTCATAGTAGACCTCTCTCTTAATTTGGATAGAATTTTTCTTGACCTTGTGAATAAACCAATTTTTGGTGATTACGCTAAAGTATGAAAACGCTTTTGAACCCTTTGACTGGTCGAATTTATCCAAGATGGTTGTGAGCCAAACTTTGCACTCGTCTCTGAGGGAATCTATGTTCGGCAAGGTAGTGAACTTATACGTGTAAACTATTTTGTCAACGAGCTCGTTAAATACGGGGCCGATATACTCTTTATATAGTTGTTCTCTTTCTTCTAGATCTTCCGTCTTACAGTATCTAACAATTGCGTCTTCATGCACTTGAGTAAAATACGGTTTCGACTTTCCTCTTGTTCTTCTAATTTTCGTTTTCGCTTTCATCATCCTCCGCCTCAGCCTCCACTCGCCCCTCTATTATTAGTTCAGATGTTTCGTATTGTTCCAGTACGGAGATAATGTGCACCGTGTGCTTGAGCAATGATTTCAACGTCTCGTCCCCATAAAATGTTTCCAGTCCATAAACACTTTCCAAGTGATTTGAGTAATTGCTCACCGCGGTTGCCAAATCTTCAAGGTTATCCAACACAAACAGAAGTTTAAACAAAACGCGACGGACATACCATAGCAAAAAGCCATTGGCAACAATAGAGAGTGCAAAAACAACACCTAAAACTATCTTGTAAGATTCAATCATCAATCTTATCTACTTTCTGTAATTCTCTTTTATATTTTCTCACTTCACTCTTGGTATCCTCTATATATTCCCGGACTATCTTACCATCAGAATTTTTGTATATAACAGAAGCAATGTTACTGGGTATTCGTTCGAGCGAGCTTTCCGCACTGCACAGAATACAGTCCGTCAACCTAATCTTAATTGAGTGGAACTTCTCGTATACTTCAGAACATTCATTGCATTTATAAGTATAAACCGGCATGTGTTCGCTTCTTGCCTATACGGTAGAGGAGGGCGTAGTGGTTAATTCATCCGAAAAGGCGTCCTCCAAGTTTTCCTCGCTAACTTCCGCGTAATTCATCTTCACAATCGGGGGGTTCATTATAACCAACCCAACCTCGCTAATCTTGAATTTAAAATCCCTCAACACCGGGACTATGTCACTTTGTTCTATAAGCGACTTTTGTAAAGCCATCATGATAGCCCCCAATGCCTGATCTGTTAATCGTACTTCACTCATCTTAATCTCCCTTTTCTATTCTGTAACTATCGCTATCAAAGTGCTGGGTGGAGAATTCGAATAGTTCCGTATCCTCCAGCGCTATCATTTGATGCTTCAAACCCGTGCATACATGAAAGTTGTCTCCCCTTTCAAGTATGATTTCTTGCGCTTTGTCCAAATCCTCGTCGTCTGAGTATTTGACCAAAATCTTGCCCGACTGTACATAAAATACTTCGTCTTTGATTTTATGATAATGCCAGGAGCACCTCTTATCCTTTGCAAAGTATAACAATTTGCCGCAATATTGCTCGCAATTTACAATCCACTTTTCAAAACCCCAGCCTTTGGGGACAAAATTAATCGGTAAAGAAGTCTTCATCATTTATACCTTTGTCATCTATATAAAAATCAGCGGCCGGCTTGCCCAAGAAGAGGCTATGGTACTTAACTCCCCATTTGTTAAGTTGAGTCTCGGTGAGGGAGTAGAATAACTTGTTAGCCTTACGCCGGCAGTTGCCACTCCTGCCCATACCTCTTGCTGTGAGCAGTATTATCTGGTGTCCTTCGTCATATAATTCATTTACTTTTTGGATTCTCATGCTTCGAGGGGAAGAACTTTCATAGTCACTTCCCTCAGTGTGGCACAAAGTGTTATCTATGTCGAACACGTAGGTCACTTATAACTCCGCTGCTCCATCTTGCAAAATTTTTGTTGTTGAGTAGCCATCTATATATTTAAAAATTCTAACTTCTGCCAAGTCACACCCCACCACGTCTTCCTTTGTATAATCTCCACCCTTCACTATGATATCCGGTCGGAGTTTCTTGATTGTTTCGTACGGAGTTTCCTCATCAAAGATAACAACTTCATCGACATGTCTACATGATCTTAACATATACTCCCGGTCTTGTTGAGGAAAATATGGACGATGAGGGCCTTTCAATTGTCTCACGCTAGAATCACTGTTCAACCCCACGATGACTCGGCCCCCAATGGATTTACAGTATTTTAATAATTCTATGTGCCCGCGGTGGAGTATATCGAAACATCCGTTAGTGAAAATCAACTTATTTTCAAACATCATCAAACTTTCTTAAACATGTTTTAATTCCGTCCTCCAAAGAAAATTGAATTTGTCTAATAAAAATTTCACTAGGGTTCATGTTTAATTTCTTTGGAATTCTCCCATCAGGAGGTTGTGGTATCGGAATCAAATAATCAGTAGAGTATCCGTGAATTTTGCAAAATATTTTACTCAGTTCATACCTATTCACGTATTCTCTCGAAGAGGCATGAATTATTCCAGAAGGGCCGGCATCTACTACATCTAAAATAAAGGAAGAAAGATCTTTAACATGCGTCGGGCGGCTATAAACATCTTTGAAAACTTCTACTTTGTTATTGCTTATCAAGTTATCATGTAAAAATTTTAAAAAATTGTTTCTCTTTGGATTACTATATCCATAAAGCATAGATGTTCGCAATATAGTGATATTATCTAACCCGAATTCATTCAATAAAAAGTCCTCCGACAGCGATTTGCTAACTCCATATGCTGTTTGCGGACTCTTCTTGTCGCCAACATTACGAAGTATGTCAGATTCCCCATCAAAAACATAATCTGAAGATAAAAATATAAAATGAGACTTTTCATATAGCCTTGCGAGATCTTTGGTTGCAGTGTAGTTTGTCTGAATAACCTCTCGTTCCAAACCTTGGTGAGAAGCAACCAGAGCAGCCATGTGTATAATAACGTCTATCTCGGAGTGCGAAGAAGCGTGTCGCTCCAATGCTGCGGAGTTGTTAATATCTTCGGATAATATGTGAACATTATATTTCTTACTCTCGATAAGATCTCTTGTAACAATTCGACCCAAATATCCAGTTGCGCCCGTTATTAAAACTGTCTTCTTCATTGAAGCTTGCTTTTTGCTCTCTGGTGCGAGTAGTTGTTCATATTGTGTTTACGCCCCTCTTTTGCACAACGGTTGTAGCACATTGATTTGCGAATATTATTGATTCTTTTATGTCTTTGGTATGTACAAACTTGACCGCCAAACCAGAAATAAAAGTGTCGCCGGCGCCGGAAGCATCTTTTATTTCAACTTCCGGGACTGGGTACTCTACCCCTCGGTATTTGCAGCCGTTTGAACCCATTGTAATTATTAACTTTTTCTCAATCTCACTTGATAGTGAGTGCTTCGTTTTATCATACTCATAATTGTTAATCTTGATAAATTTAATTTTCTTGCACCAATTTCCCAAAACCTTTTTAGTGTCTAAGAAAGTACACTCATGTCTAGTAGAAATTTCTTCAATGTTAGATTCTGTGAGAAAGCCTTTATCGTAATCTGAAATTATAATAGCATCGTATTTATTATACTTTATTTTGCTCAAATCGGAGCGCCCGTAGCTACCATCACCGATGTCATATCTCATGAACATGTGATTGGATCTAAAATCTATAAATCTAGTTTTTGTTAAAGACTTCCAATTTTCATTAGTAAATAGATGAGCCTCAACATCTAACGCTAAAACATTTCTGTAAACATTGCTCGCCATACCGCCGTTCTCAGTAGAGTGTGAGGGGTTGAACACAGGGACTGGGGCTTCTGGGCACAGCCTATCGCAGACTCCATAGTTAAAAACGTCGCGACAACTTTCTCCAATAACCAGTATCTTCATTTGTCAGGTCTTTACTATTTCAGAAATATGGTCCACTTCTTCCAAAGTAAGCTCCGGGTAATTTGGAAGAAAAAACCCTGTTGTGTGAATTCCGTTGCTCACTGGGTCTTCAAACCGTCCATATAGATTCATCCAGAACGGATGGAGGCCTAAATTCCCGGCAGAAAAAATTCTTGTTTCAACTCCGTTGTCCACTAATCTCGAAACAATTTCACGTCTATGTTGATTTGAATTTGCCAAAGCACCGAACGAAATAGACACCGGAACATCATCGCCCCAGGTTTGGTATTTGACCACATCTTTTAGATTTTCAGCATACCTCACATGATTCTCGTTACGTCGTTTAGATACCCAATCTGCTTTGTCGATTTGTCTCATACCTACGAATGCCTGTAAATCTGTGGCTCTCAAATTAAAGCCCGGTATAAAAAATGTAAATGGCTTGTGAAAATCGTCTATACCGTCTTCAACCATCATTTTTTGATAAGATTTCTGACTCAAATCTTTTGCCCACCCGTGGGATCTTAACATGAGTAGCATCTCGTATAGTTCCTGATCGCTGGTGTTAACCATCCCCCCTTCTATTGTAGAAAGTTGGTGACCAAAATAAAACGAAAAAGAAGACATATCTCCTATTGTGCCGACTTTCCTCCCACCTCCATACGACGCCCCCAGAGCAGCACAAGCGTCCTCTAAAAGGCAGAATCCATATTCTTCTTTAAGAGAAAGAAGCCTTTCTTTATAATGAGGCACTCCCAACACTTGAACGAATATGACCGCGTCGGGGCGGTCGGGTCCTTGGCACAAATTTTCCAATTGGTCTAAGTCAATTCCAAATGTGCCAGGATCTGCTCCGATCATGATCGGTTGTAATCCAAATTGTATCGCTGGGGCGATCGTAGTTACCCAACCAACAGAAGGTACTGCTATTTTCTTATTCTTAATTCGGCCACACATCATGGCGGCGTAGACCATCAACAAATTCGCCGAAGATCCAGAATTGTTAAATACTGCGTTTTTCGTACCAATATAATCTGCCCATTGTTTTTCAACTTCCCAAGTTAACTCTCCTTTCGTAAGGCGCGGATATGTTTTAAGCCAATTGCAAAGGGCGTCAATATCCTCTTCGTTTATTGTTTCTTTCGCTAGCGGGTATCTAATTTCAGCACTCATGTTTCGTTAGTTCTCCTAAATTTCCGTTTCCTTGAATCTCCGTTTCCATATTGGAGTTGCATCCTTCCAATTATCAAAATCAATCTTTATTCTGTCCAAACATGTTGAACTTCTCCAAATCCTGTTATACAGCGGCTGATCATGCTCCAATTGTGCGTAATGAATCGGAGCGTGATCTCCAGATGGGCCAGGGAACTGCGTACATTCAAATATAGTTCCTGTTAACGTTGGCTTAAGACCGTCCAACTGGGCGCGTGCGCCGAAGTCTACAAATGCCATAGGGCATGCCTCAAACCGGCAATCAAATCCCCCAAGTTCGTGAAAAAGCTTTGTTTCTAATATTACCGAATTGAAAATTAAAAAATCACTTGAAATGAAGTTTGAGCGAACAGGGTCGTGAGAATTAATATAATACATACCGGCGTCGGGGTCGCCAAGCCCGTCGCTGCCGCCTTCAGTGTACCGAGTTACTATACATTTTTTATTTTTATCATTCTGTTCATCAAGGAATTTGATGCACTGTTCCAAACCACCATCATAATACCAGCCGTCGTCGGCGGCCCAAGTAATATACCTCCCCAAAGCATTTTTCATGGAGATTTGTTGTGCTCTGGTTGGAGAGCCGTAATCCACCACGCACCTAACGTTTTCTTTATTTTGAAGTGCATCAGGCAATTCCTTGTGAGGGCCGCAGAATATCAACTCAAAAGAATACGTTCCCGCGGATTTAACGACACTGTCATATAATCTCTCCCAATTCTCTTTCCTAATTGCAGCTAAACATACTGATATGTCATACATCTCCAAATCTCCTCTGCCAGCATGGTGGGCTTTCACGCCAGTTATCAACATCAATATTTATTCTTTCCAAGCTGTTCTGTTCGCTATATATTCTTCTGAAGAGTGGTTCGTCGTCCTCTGTATGAGCGTAGTGCACCGGGCCGTGGTCTCCAACGGGGCCCGGCATATGCGTACAAACAAAAATCGGTTCTTCCAGCATAAAATAATTTGATCCGTCTCTCTGTGTTCTCACGGCGAAATCCATATGGGATATAGTAGTAACTTGAAATTGTGAGTCCCAACCGCCTAATTTTAATGCATATTCAGTTTTTAATATTCCAACATTCAAAACCCAATAATCATCAGGTATATATTTCGATCTCAGGCCGCTAGCATGATTAATTTTATAATAAAAATCTTGTAGCATATCCGGACTATAATTTGCACCTTCAGTATATTTGCATGTCACAATGTCTTTATCACATGCAGCATTTTTTTCCCAGAACTCTATTGCCCGATCTAGTTTTCCTTTCAAAAAGACGCCGTCGTCCGCTCCCCAAGTAACAAATTCTCCACTACAGTGAGTTAAAGCTATCTGTTGACATCTCGCCGGTGAACCTTTGTCCACCACATGTATTATATTGTCGATTCCCTCTAACTCAGGGGGCAATTCATATGGTGAAACTATCACGATCTCGTACGTCCCGCTAAAAGACTCCCTCACACTTTGACAGAACCTAGGCCAATTTTTAATTCTGATTCCGGGTAATATTACCGACAGCTTGGGATTTTGTTCTTTCATTATCTCCTCCATCTCTTCAATTATTGGTGTACCACTCTATTGTTTTAATCAACCCATCTCTTAGTGGAGTCCTATCTTCAACCAAAATTTCGTAATCCTTCATACGCGAAGAATTTAATATCTTCCGATATTGACCGTCTGGTTTGGTTATATCCCAAGAAATCTCTCCTGCATATCCTGTTAAATCTGCAATCATGTGTGCCAATTCTTTAATACTTATATCTTCATTATATCCTATATTTATTGGAGACTTAACGTCAAAATATTTTTCCAAAGCTTGTAAAATTCCCTCAGCTGCGTCATCACAATATATGAGTTCTCTGCGAGGTTTGCCAGTCCCCCAGCATTCCACCATTTTATCTCCGTTCTCTGCAGCAACAATAAACCTTTTAATTAAACCACCGACTACTTTAGTTTTGTTTATGTCAAAGGAATCATAAGGTCCGTACACTGTATTAAACACCGTGCATACCGCACTTATATCATATTGCTTACTTATTTGCCTGGAAAAATGATAGACTGCCTTCTTACTTAAACCGTGTGCTTCAACGCTCTCATTCGGCATGCCTAAGTTGAAATCCTTCTCTCTCAGGAAGTCATCCGTACTTCTATATGCGCAAGATGCGAGCGGAGTAACAACTTTTTTAACACCAGAAAAAGCACAGGCCTTAAGGACGTTAAGCCCCATAATTGTAGTATTATAAAAAATATCAGCAGGATACAACTTGTTAAACCTTATATTCCCATTATACCCTGCAGTATGTACACAATAATCTGGTGCTTCTTTCTGGAAAACAGCGTCAGTTTGAGCCCAATTGAGCAAGTCGCACTCCTCATGAAACACTTCGGTAACTTTTGCGTGCCTAGATTTCAACTTCTTAACCACCGACCTTCCGATCATCGAAGAAGCCCCAGTCACTAACACTTTAGAATCTCTTAAGTCGATCATCAGTACCCCTTGGTGTATCCCTCTTGTGCGCACAACTCTTCATATGAAGAGGGGATACCCTTTGAGAATCTTCGCGCCCAAACTTTTGGTGAAAGTTTCCAATTGTCATAGGATAGCTTCAGCCTGTCGGTATAAAGATCTGGAGTAGAATATAGCATGTTAAAATAGGGAGTGTCATAACTGATCATCGCGTGATGTATTGGCGCATGATCTCCTTCCTCTCCGGGGAACCATGTAGCGATACAGACGTGTTCCGGAGAAAAAAGTATTTTTCCACCGTCCTTCTGGAGTCTGAACATGAAGTCGTGTATTGGTTTGTCGATGTACTCAAAATTGGCGCAGTCTAATCCTCCCAACTCTATAAAGTAGTTCTTATTCATAAGACATTGGTTGGCAATTTTCCAAGTTTGATCAATCCCAGGCAGGTTAAAGTCTCCATGAGTTTTTACTTCCCAGTATTTCGTTTCCATCAAGTTCCCACCTTCGCCATAAATCATAGCGATGGCATCCTTGTATCCACACTCTTTCTTGTATAAATCCATTGCTGAATCAATCGACCCCTCTGCGAATACACAGTCATCGACAGTTAAGAAAAACAAGTCACTTCTAATTTCCAACATGCCCCTCTGAGCACATCTAGTTACGGTTCCGTAGTCTCTCACAAATAGTACGTTCTCTTTATCCTTCAGTTCATCCGGGGGCTCGAACGGTCCGATAAACACCATCTCCCAATTGTATTTTTTGCAAGCTTGTTTTGCACTCTCATACACGTTTGGCCAATTCGGGGAGCGGAACCCGGGAATAAATATCGATAAATCATACTTCATTTTGTAGCCTCTACATTCAAACTCATTAGTTTGCCGTCTTCCTTGTCCATATGTGGGTAATATGTCTGTGAATAATCATCTATGTAAAAATGTTCAGTTTTTTTCCAGTCATATTTTACAATATCACGAAAACCTATTTCATTTAAATCTTCTTTTAGTTTCTTGAAATCCCACCCGTTTTTGTGATAGTCAAACGGATGTTTTTGACTTCCCCAGAAGGTAGAGTGAAGCAAACGCAAGTCTTTGTGATAATAATAATGTGCAAAGTGAGCTTCCATATCCGGCACTGCCAACCTTAGCGTGCCGCCCTTTTTTAAGACTTTGTGCCATCTGCGAAGAGCGTGATCTGATTCTTTATAGTCCGCATGTTCCAATACGTGGCATGCGTATATTAAATCAACAGTACCGTCTTCCACCCTCTCAAGCTTGAACACATCATCAAGCAAATCTGGCTCCACATCCTCTCTTATATCCACGTTCACAAACCCGGGAATTTTCCTGTCATAACAACCTAAATTTAATTTCACCTTCATGCCGGGGCGCCCCTATAGTGCTCCAAAAGAAACTCCACGCTCTCTTCTATTGAATATTTGGGAGACCAATTAGTGGCGGCCAGAAACCTGCTGACATCCGGTACCTGCAAAGTAACGTCTACCGGACGTAAAAGCGCGGGATCTTCCTCAGAATGAATTTTTTTAATCGACTTAGATTTTAAAACTTCCAGAAACTCACCAACACTTATAACCGTCTCTCCACCAACATTATACGGTACCCCGTAGTCACATCTTTGACACGCAACCCAGTACGATTCCATAGCGTCTCGTACATCTATTAAGGTTCGGACTGAATTTAAATTGCCGTGTGTTAAAACGTCTCTCTCCCCCCTTTCTATCTCAACTATCTTTCTTGCAAAGGCGCTGGAAAATATATCCCCCCTTCTGGGGTTTATATAAGCGAACATCCTAGTGATCACAACCTTCATGTCGTAAGCATGGAAATAAGAACTGGCTATTTTTTCCTGAGTCAGTTTCGAAACAGCGTATATGTTCACTGGATCTAGTGCATGCTCTTCTGTGATTGGGATGTTATCCTTATCTACCAATCCATATACTTCGGACGTTCCGCAAAACTGAATAATGGGGTTGACTCCAACGATCCGTACGGCCTCGAATAGATTTATCGTATTGTTTATATTGTTCTGTAACACGGCTATAGGGTTGGAGAAGCACACATGAACATTGGCGTGTGCAGCCAAGTGGAATATGTAATCTGGTTTGACTTTATCGATGGCCCTTATTGTAGCGCTCAAGTCGTTCAGATCGCATTCGTGCATAGTTATGTCGTCTGATATATTTCGCAAGTTGGCGTTGGAGGTTGTGCTGTGCCACCTGGATATTCCATGTACTTCCACGTCATTTCTTGACACCAAGTATTCAGCCAAATAACTACCTCCACTTCCGGCAATTCCCGTTATCAATGCTCTCTTCATGACTGCCTTATAAATTTGTAATTTATTTTCTCAAAATCCAGCACATCTGGTTTTAAAAAAAGGTTTTCTCTTATGAATGTTTTCAATCTATCGTCTACACTATAGTTATTCTCGTCGAACTGATCTTTGTTATGCACAAGGTAGACCTTATCATCTGGGACATCCATTTTGTGAGAAAACCTGGGTACCCATTCCTCATGACCAAACCCGCATGCGGCGGCGGAGTCGCTGAGTACTATTTCTCGTATACTCCTGCACCCAGGAAACACTCTGTCCCAGCCTGCGCCGAATGCTTGCGTTTGGCCGTCCAAACCTTGGTGCAACCCATCGTTGGCGCCATGCTTATATAGCACATCGTTCGCTATGATAAATCTTTGCCCTATGGCAGCGGCCAGAAAGGAGAATGTAGACTCCGTGCAATAGGACACAAAAATGTCAGGTAACGGTCTTCCAAACTCTTTGACAATCTTGTTTGAAAAAATCTTACAATGCAGATTCGCAGTAGACCCCAGCGGCACTACAAAATCTTTCTCTCTACCGAAAACATCCCAAATATTTTCATTTTCCTCAAAACCAAACCACCAGTAGTACCCGTTGTCTTTGTCTATCTCTGGAGATATTATCCCGTTATGCGGGTCTTCCAATCGCTGATGAAGCCTCTCTAGTGAATCCCTGTCGTCGGAGAACTTAACGTCAGACGCTACGTACATGTATCCATCGTGCTCTCCGAAGGCTTCAATCCCTTTAAGTACAGCATGATTAAATGTTTGATTGACTGCTAGTTTCTCGTTAGTCAAATGATAACTTATCTTATTTCCAAATTTTTTGTACACCTCTTTAAAGGTGTTCTTGCTCAAAGAGCACCCAGAAAATATTACAGTCTTTTCTTCGAGTTTTTGCTGCATTATGCTCTCTATATTCTCTATATAGGTTTTAGCATTCTCTCTGCCAGATATTCCACACGTATTATAAACAATCATTAACGACATGACAGCACCATCAGTTCGCCATACCTTCTACAAACTTATATTTTATATCATTATAGTTGAATTTACCTTCGTCCAAGAACATACTCTTTCTTATAAAATCTCTCAGGCGCTGAGGATCTTGAACCAAACCATCGGTATATTTCTCAGGATCATGGTGAAAAACACCCTGCATCTCCTCGTAGCCGAACCCGCTGGCCCATGCCTCTGGATCTTTGCAAATCTCATATATATCCAGATCTGCGAACAAATTATTTTTATTATCTCCCTTCATACCAGTGTGGTCGAAGCCGGCTGTTGCGCCGTCGATACTCTTCAAATGTTCAAGTACCAAGTCTTTCATTATGATCCATTTCTGATTTGCTCCGGCGGCGACGAACGAAAACACCGATTCTGTGCAGTATGCTACAAAAATATCCGGTACTATCTTGTTATCATACGCCTTGAATATGTCGTTAGAAAAAAGTTGAGTGTGTAGGTTGCAAGCGCGCCCGACAGGTATTATCATGTCCTCTCCGGTAATGTGGCCATCTAAATCTAACCACTCCTTAAATCCAGTGTCATTACTGGCTTGTATTGTAACCATCCCATACGGACCTGATTTATACAAATCGTACGTCCTTCTCAACGCATCTTTGTTATCTCTAAAGTTAATTCCAGAATCGACATATAGATACGCGTCAAATTCGCCATATTTTTCAACGCAACGTTGCACCGTATGATTGAAGCTCATGTTAACGGTTATTCTTTCGTTGGTTAAATTGTAAGAGATCCTCTTTCCGAACGTCTGAATCAATTTCTTAATGACTGGAACGCTGTTCCCACAACTTGATAATACTACGTGGAAATCATCAAAATCTTGATTTAAGATATTCTGTATACAGTCGATGTACCAATCAACGTGTTCTCTTCCAGAGAATCCGCACGTATTGTAGACTACTAAAAGCTTATTTTTCCCCATAGTAGTCCCCGTATTCAACAATGATGGTGCTCTTTCCGTCTTCCCGGTTATACGCCCGATAGTAAGCAGGGAAGATGTCCCAATGGTCTCTCAATCTTATAATCTCTGTATTCTTTACCATCAGGCTTAAACCATCAGTGAAATCACCTACGTGCTGTGCTTGTGGATTAAGCGGTCTCTCAGATCCAATTCCAGTTCTGATAATCACCTTCGGTACAAATTCCCCATGAGAGAACAGTGGCATCCTATCTAAGTGGTTGATCAGTTGGTTCATAGTTAGTAGCAAGAAATTCCATCTAGGATAGATGCTTATCGGTACACTGCCGGCGACTGCAAGACCGTTAGTAATCCCCATCTGCATTTCTTCATCGACTGGCATTTCGATCAATTTGTCCCTCGAAACCCCCTGCAGAGTATTGGTCATCGCTGTACCCTTATACTCCACCGCCTGTCCTAAAAATACCGTGTCCTCTTTGTCGCCCAAGTAATCCATAGACCTTTTTAGTTCATCGAAATAACGTCCCATCTTAAAACTGTACCCTTGTTCCGGCGCCGGCGTGAGGATATTTGTCCAAGTCATACCTGTAGTATGTAATATACTCGTCGTTTACACCTTCATATGTTAGTTTTTGTTGATTCCATGTTGCGCGAGTATCGGTGCACACTGACTTTCCGTTATCTTCGATAATAAAATGGATCGGTAACTCATAGTTGCGTGAGTATTTAATACACTCGTGAGCCATCCCAGTCTCAGAAGTCATGTCGCCCATGAAGCAATATACTTTATTTTTTCCAGACTTCCTCTTGATGTCCAAAGCGATTCCAGTGGCAATCGGGAGCGCTCCCGTTACTATCCCGCTACATAATATCCGGTATTCCTTGAAACACAGCGAGATAGAACGACCTTGTAGTATCGCTTCTTTTAGTTCATCCCTAGGAACTCCTTTTAACAAGCATTGGTAATGGCTCCTCCAGGTGCCTACAATCCAGTCCTCAGGCCCAATCGAATGTTTTTGGAATACCTCAATCATTTGTTCTTCATTTCCGTCGTACAAGTGGACTGGAGATCTTATTTCGGCATTGTTGAAACATTCTGCTATTTCATTTTCGAAATCGACTAGTTCTTCTTTAGTATACATTCTATATATTTAATCTCCCAACAACTTTCGCTTGAGAACGTGTTTCGACATTTTTACTATGTCGTCGTGAATATTTTGTCCGAACTTTTGCTTAACAAGCGATAAATATTTTTCACTCTCATAATATTCATCGAACGCCGCATCTCTAAAACCCAAGACTTCGCCGGCAGAAATGTGCTTTGTCGGGAGAGGCTTTGTTTCATATGCATGCTGTGAATACCCAACATAATTGTCGGGCAGTTCCCACTTGTATTTCAAAGCATCCAGATACAATTGGGAGCCAGGGTAGGCCATGGCGGAATAAAAATTTGCAAACTCACAATTTAAATCTATTGCCAAATCTAGCGTGTCTCGCATAGTTTGCATATTGTCTTCTGGTAATCCAAAAATGTAATTGCCGATCACATTGATCCCTGTGGCCTGGATTTTATTCACCAAGTCCACAATGTTGACCTCAGTAAATTTTCCCTTCACAACGTCTTTTCTCACCACACTGTTACCTGATTCAATTCCCAGCGCCAACCAGTTCACCCCGGCCTTCTTCAAAGGTTCGAGATATTCCTCCATGACTGTGTCGATTCTTGCGTACGCCCAGATATTAAAGTCATATTTCCTTTCACTTATGAGCCGGCACACCTCCAAAAAATGACTCTTGTTCAATACAAACATTTCATCTGCGATTTTTACATTTCGTATCCCCATACTGTGAATTTTATCAAATTCACTTATGATAAACTCCGGGGTCCAAAATCTGAACTTGTTGCGACCATAGTCCCAATTTTCCACATTATTGTTCCCGAATGGGGCATTGATACAACAGAAACTACACTGGAACGGACACCCCAAGCTTGTATACAGCGATGCAAACGGCTCTCTTTCCCCGCCGTTAGTCATTGCGTGCCAGTTGGATGTTCTATATTTATCCATTGGAAGCAGATCCCAAGCCATCCCTGGCATAACTTCTGCCAATGATTCTTGCGGTACTATCTGCGCAGGTCTTGTGTATTGGATACTGTCTCCGTCCCTATACCATAGCCCCGGTACTGTTACGAGGGAAGGTAAGTCTTCCATATTGCCAATTTCTAGAAGGCCATGAATGGTTTCTAGACCCTCACCTTGGCATACAAAATCAACGTTTTCGTCGGTTAGCGTTTGTCTTGCGACCGCAGAGGGGTGCAGGCCAACTAGAAGCGTTTTTACCTCTCCGTATGACTCTCTTAGTATGTTGCACAAGGCATTAACTCCCGCCATATTCTGAGTTGACGCCGAAGGTTGTTGTCCGTATACTACGATAACCGTCAGGCGAGGATTGTGCTCGCTGATCTGCCTCGCTGATTCTTCGGGCCCTATACGTTCCGCCTCGCAGTCTAATATTGCAACACTCCGACCCTTGACGTTCCGAGCATGCTGTGCCAGAAGACCAACCCAAATAGGAGGCTCAATAGCAGAATAATCATTGCTTAGGCTCTGGTATACTTCTTTCGAAGCGTTCGGATGAACAAATAATAAATCTAGTTGTTTCAATTGCACTCGTCTCCTCCCACTAGTAGTTCGCGTACCATGGTGAATCTATTATAGCATATGCTTTGATAAGTTGTTTAATGCCGTCTTGTAAATCGTTTTCACATTCGAACCCCTTTGAGTAAAATTTTTCACTACTCACGATATAGTCTCGAACATCCGGGTCCGAATTGAACTCTGCTTGCATTATCTCTATGGGGATTTGTTTGTTAACCTCTTGTGCTAACTGCAATTTGTTCATATTTAATGCATCATTCCCTACATTGTAGGTCTCTTCCTTGCACAATTCCCAGTTATCCAAAACATACCGAAAAGCTCTACACACGTCCGCCAAATGCACATAGTTTCTCATGAACTTACACTCATAGAGTATTAACATTTTTTCTTTCAGCGCTCTTAAAACAAAATTATTCACCAACAAGTCAGTTCTCATCCTAGACCCGGGTCCGAAAACCGTAGCCAACCTGAACGTTACGTGATTTTCTACATTCTTGAAGGCGGTTTCTGCATCGACTTTGGTCCTCCCATAGAGAGAAACTGGGTTAAGTGGGGATTCTTCCGTACAGACCGAGCCGGCTCGACTCACTCCATAGCCCGAATTTGTGCAGGGGTATATCACCAGCTGGTCCTTCGATTTGTTCTCGGCAATCCACTTGTTCGCCTCGTAATTAATCTCGGTGGCGGCGCGAGGATCATCTTCACATAGCGGGAATCCCACCAGGGCCGCCAAGGGTATTATAATATCGCTAGTGTTCACTAGAGATTCCAAAAGTTTTCCATCTCTCACATCCCCTTTCACGAAGTTAAAGTTGTCATGCTGAGTGTATCTCAGTAAGGATGTTGGATCATACATCAGGTTGTCTAATACAGTCACCTTATTATCGTCTATTAGAAAGTTGATCAATTCACTGCCTATATAGCCGGCGCCGCCCGTTATTAAAATGTTCATATTATAAGATCCTTTACGTATTTTGCAATAGATAAACAACAGGTTATACCTGGAGATTCTATCCCTATCAAATTTATAAAATTGCTATCATCTTCGTTCTTTATCACGAAGTCTCTAAATTGCTCACCCTTCGCCTGCAGTTTTGGTCGAATACCAGAAAACGACGGAGACAGATCCTTCCAATCAATTTTCAAGTATCTGTTGATTGATTCGTGGAACTGTCCCTTGTTGTCTTCCTGTACGTCATAATTAGTATTGGTCACATAATAGGCGTTAGGTCCAAACGATAAATTACCATCCATATCCAAAACTGTGTGTATACCTAAGTATTTGCCGGCTGGATCTGGTGTTGGGTATATTAAAGTTTTCATATTTTTATACTTTGAAGTTTTGTAATATTCCCCCTTACACCAGTGCAGTTTATAATTAGCATATCCAGCCATTCTGGCAATTTTGTCACTCCATAACCCCGCAGAATTTATCACAATTTGTGTTTGTATTATATCATCTTGGTCCTTGATTTTTAAAAAATAATAATCATTTCTCTTCTCGATTTTATTAATCTCAGAATTATACAAAAAAATAACATCCCTACTTTCAGACACATACCTAAGCCTAGTCATTATCGAGTGAGTATCAACTATGCCAGTACTCGGTACAAATATGGCTTGGATGGCCTTGATATCCGGCTCCAGCGCAGCGACGTCGGCACTGTTCATGAATTTCATATCCTGCACACCGTTGAGCACCCCTTGGGCATATAGTTCTTCTAGAATTGCAGACTCTTCTTTTCCGCTGGAGACTATTAATTTTCCACACTTCCTATGGGGTATCGAATGTCTTTTTAAAAAGTTGTATAACATACCGTTCCCCTCAACACAGAGCGTTGTCTTTAACGCATTTTTTGGATAATATATTCCTGAATGTATTATTTCGCTATTTCGGCTGGAGGTATGTTGACCAATTGAATTCTCTTTTTCAAGAACCAGTATGTTACCATATGTTTTTGATAGTTCTTCCGCGATCGCCAGCCCTATTATTCCCGCGCCAATTATTACGGCATCGAACGTGTAGGGCTCCCCTATTCCTCCCAACTAATTTCCCAATCCTTAAATTCGGCAGCAAGGCAATCGATTTTATAATCCTTTCGACCCCCTTTAGAATCTTGTATTATATTTTTTGCGGTGTTCCTGATACCATTCAGACCATGAGTTAACTCAAGGTTGTTGCCGTCGCGAATTCCCTTTCGATAATTCGATTCATTATGCCATATGTGCAAGTTCATTTGAGATAACACCACGATCGCCCTTACGGTTTTGGCGTCCAAGACGATATCGTCCTCTTTCAATATAGCATCTACATCATGTAAGATGTCTCGTATCTCGGCGGCGTACTCTTCCTTGTGTTCGGTTATAAAAACTTCCTTCAATTGGGCGATTGATAGCCGATCTATTAGCTCAGATAATGTTGGTAAATATTTTCTTTTTTCCACTTACTAGTTCCTATATAAATTGTCTAAAATACGGTTCATATTCTGCATACTTGCTCCCAAAAACGTTTGAGTATTGATAGAATATACGCGATTCTTCTCTCCTCTGTTCTGTGTTATGTTCTTGGTTCGATCGGCCACCATCGTAGTACAGGCCAACCGGTTTTTCAATCTTTTTAAACTCGCTTCCAGATTCGACTGCGCGCAACCACATTTCCCAGTCATCCGCAAAATCGCACCCCTCTTGGTCGAACATGCCATTCCTATCATGCATGGATTTCCTCCACAGCGGTATAGGCCCTGGGAGGCATTTTATCATGTTCTCTCGACTAAACGGGAACCTTGAATGTTCTGTCAATTTTTGTTCGGAAGAGTTTTGTTCAAACGTTTCGTTTGCCACGCTCGTTTGATAACTATCCCCGTACACCAAATCTATCGTATCGTCTTCCAGTAAGGCATTGTATAACGTTTCTAAGCAATTAGCGCTACGGCGGTCATCGATGTTCCCTAGCGTAAGGAACCTTCCATTTGATTTTTTAATCGCTAAGTTGATACACTTGGTGGGCGGTTCTCTCTCAGCGAGCCTATAATATTTGATATTGTCGTACTCAGTCATATAGGTTTCGATGATTTCCCGTTCACTGCCATGGGAGTTCGCGTCGATAAAGAGAAGCTCACATTTATCGAATATCGTCTGACGTGTTATATCCTCTAGGAAATACTCCAAGTAATTGCCACCCTCGTGAAAAGTACTTATGATGGTTATCTCTTTTGACTTGCCCACCTCTTCCACAGCGGCGGTCCCCCACACATTCTCGATTAGTTTTACCGCATCGCTTCTTTTGGAGATCATGAAATCAATCAATTCGGGGCCCTTCATCCTAAACCAATCCTCACCGGTTGCTCCAACCATGTTATTCGTGGTGACCGACATACCCATCATTCTGGCCTCTACCACTATTCTAGAAAGCGTCTCCGGTGTTTTCGGGAAGAACACCAAAGTGTCATTGGAACCCAACCTCTCTAGGAATTCCTCATAACCAGAGCTCGGAATGAGTTCGTATTCGCGCTCTTTGGAGTTGCAGTATTTTATAGAACCTACCGTATTTTTGTGATCTATCCGAGAGTCCATAATGGAACATCTTTTCGCTTTGTCTCTAGCAGATAAGGTTCTTAACATGTCTAGTTGCTTTAAAGACCATAAGTTTCCCCCGATACTCACAACGTTTGTCAGATCGGTATTGGAAATGACTATGTCTTTGTGAAAAGAGGATTGGCATACGACGGCTGCAGCCCCCTTGTAAAATGTGTAATTAATGAGTTCTTTATGCGGAGCTTTGAATCCTGGGTAGGTGGCGGGATTCCTACTCTTCAAGTATTTATGATCGTGCTCATATATAATATATCTGGCCGTCGTTAATTTTGCTTTACATGATTCTGCTAGATTTATAAAGTTTGAAATAATAAATAGTTTGTTTTTATTGTGCTCAATAAAGTCATCTGTGATCAGGTGAGATTGCTTTCTCACTACCGAGTGGCCGCTCTCTCGCAATAAATTGATCAACTCCTTATCATTAAGCTCTCCGCCGCCAAGTACGTGATCTGCAAAGAAATCAGAGATATACACAAACCTTTTAGGCATAGCTTTGTACTATGTCTTCTATATCATTTAACCAGTTGTCCTCCGAGGCGACATATGATGCCACAGAAGCCTGATACATCTCCTCATACTGTTTCTCTTCCGCAAAGTTTTCCAATACCCACTTCTGGAGTTTTTTTGCTCTTGATTTAAGTCTCTTGTAATCTTTATACATTTCTCTCATTCGAATTTTCGCTTTGGCCGGCTTAGGAAAGGCCCACATAGACTCAGATATTAAGACATTATCCCACACCGCTTCTGGCTGGACTTGTGCCAAGTCGTACTCAACTTTGGAAAACATAGCTTTGTTTTTAACCTTGCCCTTCTTGTCTTTCTGCGGCATATACAAGAAGTCGCACTGCCCGCTCCAGTCTGTGGCTATAACAGGAAGCGCGTGTTGTGTCGCTTCAAAAATCGGCAAGCCGAAGCCCTCGCCGTGCGCCAAGCTTATCAGGGCTTTAATTTTACTGTGAGTGTACAGACCAGTCATTTCTTCTTCGGTCATATCTCCATGGATCAGGTATACTTTACACTTTCGACCATCGGTGTCAGTACTCTTTAACAAATTTGCCATTCTTTTTTCGGTAGTGTGGCGATCTACTACCGAATTGTTTAGGGTGTTTGTTTTTACCACCAAGCCCACTTCCTGATCGTAGAATTCTTCAACAAACCACTTTACGGTGTTCTCTAAATTTTTGCGTACCCCCCATTGTGCCACGGTCAAAAAATTAAAATCAGTCTCCAAATCTAATTCGATCTTAACTGGCTTTATATATCTTGCTGGATAGTTAACCGTCCGGGTCGGGACAACGCACCTGAAATCTTGGATTATCTCTCCGGTTGCCTCGTTTCTGGCATTGTAGGTAGTCTCGTCAAATCCATATTTGGCGTGATTGGAGACCACAACGATCTTGTCCATTTGATTGGCTTTCTCAATCCAAACCGGAGCGATCCGGGTGGTCTCTATACCAGCAGTGTAGCCTATATTTATCGGGGCTAGGCGCTCCCACTCATTGGGTATTGTTATCTGAAAAGAGATATCATACTGTCCTCCTTGATTTTGATAGTTCGCAGTTTTGGTTACCAACCGGTCCATCCATTCTCTCTCTTCATCGATTTCGTACATCCATCCGGTTTTCCCCCAACCTGTCACAATCAGAAATATCTCAAAGAGCTCTTCCCTGCTCCTAAGCGCCCTTAGTGCAAACCTAGTTTGTTCACCATAACCGCTCCTGCTGAGGGCTGGCCCTCTAACTATTACTCTTTTTCTCATGCGACCTCCAATAACTTCCAGTTATGATAATTCTTTCTGGTCTCCCAGGACCCGTGCTTTTCGTGGACATCCAGCATTAATTCCACCCATCTTTTTTCAAAAGTTTTGAAATTGTAGTTCTTATTAACATGCTCCTTTCCTAGGCGTCCCATCCTATCTCTCTCCTCTTGGGTAAAGTTATAAAACCTAACCAGAGCGTCAACAAATTCATCCCCGTTTATCCTGTCTTCGCATATAAACGGTATGCTCTGACAACCTATCACCGACTTTGAAGATGGCTTTATGCCAATTCCAAACCATTCTTTACCATCAGTTACCTGCTCCTGGAGGCCTCCGGTCATATTCACGATGATTGGGGTGCCGCAAGCCAAAGATTCCAGTGTAGCAAGGCCGAAGCCCTCTGCATCCGATATGTTGATTGTACAATCTGCGACACTATATATCTTCGCCAACGCTTCTGCGTTTACTGCTTGTTTGGAAAAGTATACTTGCCCGTCCTCCAGCCCTAGTTCCTGAACAATGGCATCCAAATCTTGACCATTGACGTCTTTCGTATCAGTGTGCATCAGCAGTACTGCCTTATCGTGCCCTACTTTATCCAGGAATTCTTTAAACCAAAATATCAAAGAACCGCTTTGCTTCCTTCTTGCATTCCTATTGTTCCAAAAAAATAGCATCTTGTCTTCAGAGTTCAAGAACTCTCTCTTAAAATCTTTCTTTTCATCTGCAGACAACTGGCCATCAACAAATATATTGGAATTAACTGCATGTGGCAGATATACAGATTGTACTCCCGGGGAGACGTCTTGCACAATATCGTGTGTTAGTTTTGATATACAGACTATCACATCGTTCGATTCATATACCGGTCTGTTAAACGTTGGTGCGGGATAATTATCCCACACATGATGGTATACCATTGGCATCAATGGCCTTATCTCATTTTCAATTTCCCAAAGCCATGCCCAAAACCTAGGATCTGTCATAAACCAAAGTATATCTGGTTTAAAGTTTCGAATTATCGACCGGACTTGGCCCTGATCACCATAGTGATCTACCGGGTAGATGACCCAGTCTTCACCGAATTCCTCGGTCTTTATCGGGTTATAACCTTGGTGTTTGATCGCCCCGCCCATACTGCTTATTTGGAATTTGCCAGTCTTCAGCAGCGCCTCACAAAAATAGCGACTCTGTGTTCCAACACCACTGGGCGACAAAGGCATGTCTCCCAGTGTTAAAATTTTTATTTTTTTATCTACGGACAATGTTCTGTTCTCCTGAATTCACATCTGTTGCACGAGGTCCTCTTTTTGATTTTCACGCCGGCGTTGATATTATAAAGCGCTTTCATCAAGAGATCTGTGGCATTCTGCGTTCTTTTCTTACCGTTGCTTACACGTACGAACTCTACCTTGTTTGTTTTCGCTGTGCGTTTAAGTAGGGCAAAGTAAGTCTCCACATCCTCTGCACACACAGAATGTTTTTTGGCCCAATATTTCTTATAAAGTGTTAATTGGTACACGTTCATGGGATCTGCCTTTCTTCTAGAATCCCAACCCCAAGAGCATGTTTTCCAATCAATTACGTGATATTTGCCGTCATCTGTCTTTATAACTAAGTCGATGTAGCCTTTGAAGTCATAAGGTTTGGTACTAAACTCGTCAATTGATTCGAACAACTGCTCTTCAACCGAAATAACCTCGGACCAATTGGGGAATTCTTCCTTAACTGCTGGGAGCACTAGCTCTACTAATTCAGAACCTTGGGTTTTCATCTGATCAACCAAGTTCCAGTCTACGCAGTCTTCCTTTAAGTAAGATATCTCCTTCACGAATTCTTCATGAAAAACAGCCTTTGGTTCTTTGACTTCATTAATTATTATGCTTTCACATACTTTGTGCACCGCCTTCCCAAAAGCAGTATGTGTGTTACCTTCGAATCCCTTGATTTTGTCTTTGTACACAAGCTTGTGGTAGAACGGACAAAAGTCCCATTTCTTAAGTTCTGAAAATGATATATGTGGCACTATCCCTCGCTATTGATTTCTTCTAGAATGTTCATCTTGTAGTATACCTTGGGAGATATCTTTTGTAAATAAGTTTTTTCTCCTAGAAAGTACAACTCAAACGCACTTGCAAAATATTCCCTCAGAGACGTTATGGCATACGGATTTGTAAAGAGGCCTTGTGTTAAACTCGATAACGTTGGGTATCCTATCTCTTTATAAAGAACATCATCCAGCCTCTTCGTGTATTTAATGGTGGCGAATTGTTTCCGCAAGGCCCCAGTATCTGACATCAGTTCATTGGCGATCAGCAAGTCGTACAACCTTTTTCTCTTTCCTAAAAACTCTTCCTCAACTGTTCGATCTCCGTATATGCTGACGCTATGTTGTTCTTCTACAGCATGGGCTATTTCGTGGATGATATCATCGATCAAATCCTCTTTGCTAGACTGATAATTGGTAACGAATATTGCCCCATCTCTGTAAAAAGAGTTGATCTGTCTCTCTTCGAATTCGTCGAACTGACCTATGTAAATCGAATCTACTTCATATACTAAGTGAAATGGCACCTTTTTCTCAACATATTCAAGTATATATTGTATATTAATTTCTTCGGGTAGCGGATCCTTGATCAAAACCAACACATTGTTGTGTAAGTAATATTCGCCGACCGGCGAGATACCTTTACCTTCGTATAACATTATATTAGTATAGTCCAATTATATCAACTAGTTAAGCATTTTATTTTAATAAAGCTTTATGGCTTAAGCACAAAAGAGACTGAGCCATCATTTGCTACGACAAACTGGTATTCATCGCCGTTTGGTGCAGAAAACGTGACGTTGTTTCCAATCGTGGCCACTGTTTCTGACTTCACAACAGTGTTCTCTGCCGCTCGTACTTTGAATATCTTGCCTTTTGGGCTGTTATTCTCAAAGTGTGCTATCATGTAAGCGATGTTGTAGGCCATTTTATTTGCTACTTTTTTTAACACTTGATTTCTTAGGCTTCTTCTTCGCGACCCTTTTCTTAGCCTCTTCTTTGTCTGCTTCCGCTTCTTCCTGCGATTGCTCCATGCGTAAGGAGAATTCATCGGAACGTACACTCTCGCCGCTTACAAATCTCGTTCTCGTCAACGTTTCTCGCCCTAAAACAATGTACTCGTCGACCAAGTTATTAGTGTGCTCCAGGTTGTTAGAGTACTCTTCAATCAACTCTTTCAGAATCTTCATGTTTTTGCGCACAGTCCTATGGTCCTTTCTCGTTATGGCGTCATTGATTGTGACGATAAGGGGGCCATGCTCATCATGAAAGTTGCCTACGATGAGCGATAAGAAGCTTTGAAGTATCCTGTGGTGATCTGCAGATCTCGTCCTAAGCGTAATTTCTTTGTAATCTCTATTGTTTTCCATTTTGAAACCTCTCGCGTTGCCGTGGCCGGCGCTGTGCTACACTTAAATAGATAAAAAAAAAGGATTGGCTCTCCGAAAAGAGCCAATCCCAAAATTAATTCACCTAAGCAAATTTATATTTTATTACGATCCATTATGGGATACGACAAAGTTCACGAAAGCGCCGTCGCGTTCCAGACTGATGTATGGCACATTATTACCAGTACCAAAGTCCAGGTAATAAATGTCGCCGCCGCCGGGGCCGCCGTTCTCGGAGAGGCGCGCTCTGAAGCTCGAGTGGATTCTGCTCCGCACATCGTCGCGACTGTCTTGCAGCGTCCTAAGAGAACCGGAGCTATATCCGGAACCTCTAATGGCCTGCTCTTTGACAGTCATTGCAGTTACCAACGAACCCGAAATGCTCGCGTCGTCGTTGAGGGCGTCGGAGATTTCACCTAACGTGTCGAGCACGCCCTCCGCACCGTCGATCAAGTTCGCGATATCAAGGTTACGCTGGGTTCTAGCTGCACCGGACAAAGTAACGATCTCAGCGCGGACAAGGTCACGCTCGGTTTTGATGTTACCGGATAGGGTGACAGCATCAGAGCGTAACGTTACGATCTTGGCTGCGTGGCTAGAACTATGTGTCGACATCGCGGTATCCATGAGAAGGATCTCCGCGCCCAAGTTCGCGCCGCCTTGGGCGAAAGTACCACCCAGCGTGGTGTAACTACCGACACTAGCGGTTGCCGGGTTACCGATCACGGCTCGCAATTGCGAACCAGAAGTGCCCTGCTTAACGTCAAACTTGGTGACGAGGCCCTGCAGCGACTGGCTAAGTGTAGCATTACCGGTCCAGTACGTGGTACCGTTTCGAGTATATGCTCCTAATCTAATGTTTTGTTCTGCCTGACTAGCAGACAAGTGTCTTGCCTGAAGAATCAGATCATTGTGTAAAGTTGCCATTTATATATTCCTCCATTATAAATGCGTCATGGAGAAAGTAAATCAGTGGACGCTTAAATCCGCGAATATATCAAAACACGAATTTATCCTCTCCGCACGCCTTACATAGGCACGGTATTACGATAACACCAGAAAAAAACATGTTAACGTTAAGTTTTTTTATTTGTTAATAATATCAACTAGTTGCGATAAGGTTAGTACGGTAGGATCTCTACCTACATCACGTTAAATGTACTGAAATATACGTATAAAACTTATATACTAAGTTATATAATGAAGTATAATTTGTGAGATCTTAGAAAAAACTACGAAGTTCTTTTTGTTGCTTTGAACTCTAATCGTATCACGTATTGATTAATCTGTTAACGCTAATCGTTGTCCATTTCATACAATTTTTTACCATGTTCGGCATCGGTCAGAGCCTGCTGATATCCTCGGACCCAATTCTCTTCAGCGATCGCCAACACGAACTCTGGGAATTCTGATGCTAAGACCTCTATGATCATCTCTACTGTAACTTCACCGCTCTCTGGTGTAAGGGTGGATCCAGTATACTCGACTATGAATTTTTTAAGTTCTGATTGATCCTCAGTGCTTTCCACTATTTGCGAAACACCATTCTCGTCATTAAACTTCTCTTCAGTTATATATTCCATTTTTTTGCCTTTAAAGTATTTTTGCAGCTAAGCTAGCCACTGCTGATCTCTCACCCTTTTTAAGAGTGACATGTCCAGCCAGTTCGTAATTTTTAAATTTTTCAACCACGTACGTTAAACCATTGGTAGTTTCATCTAAGTACATGTTATCGATTTGCTCAATGTCTCCCATCAGAACAATTTTAGTATTTTCTCCCACTCTTGTTAATATAGTTTTTATTTCATGTATGGATGTGTTTTGTACTTCGTCGATGATCATAAATGCGTTTGAGATTGATCTCCCCCTAATATATGTGAGGGCTTCGATTTCTATAGTTCCATTATCAACATACATGTCGAATGATGATCGATCGTTACCCATCAGAAATTTTAAGTTATCTTCAATAGGTGCTAGCCATGGCGCCATCTTATCCCGAATCTCACCAGGCAGGAACCCTATGTCCTTTCCTAAGGGCTGTACGGGCCTAGAAACGATCATGGAACGATATGGACCCTCTGACTCCAGTACCTGCTCAAGACCGGCTGCGAGGGCGTGGAGAGTCTTCCCGACGCCGGCTTTGCCTATTAGCGTTACGACCGGTACCGATGGATCCATGAGAAGATCTAGCGTAAAGTGTTGCTCTCTATTTCTAGGTTTAACACCCCAGATCCCGCGGGTGTAATTATCAACAAGCTTGAGGGGTTTATTGTAACTAATAAACCTGGCCATGGCGGCCTTTTTCTCATTATTGGTCGCCACTAAACTTACGAACTGATTTGGACACACTTTCACATCGCTCTTTTTTAGTCTAATCTTTTGACCAGCATAAAATGCGTCGATTACATCCTCTGTTACAAAGTGTTTGATGTGGCCATCGTATACACTGCCAACCTCTGTTACCAATTGCCCGTAGGCATAATCTTCAGAGTCAAGCCCTAGGGCATCGCACTTCACTCTCATATTGATATCTCTAGAAACTACCGTCGCATTGTTACTTTCAGATTTTTCCATGAGGGCAACCGCGATAATCTGGTTATCAGCATCCTGTAGATCTACATCGCTAGGAATATTTTTAAAACTTTCATAATTTTTAACATATATGTGGCCTTTACCCTTACCTATATTGACACCATCCTTCAGAGATCCTTTCTCTCTGAATTCATCCAATATACGAATGATGCTCCTCGCATTCGAACCAACACCATCTAGGCGTTTTTTCTGATTGTCGATCTCTTCCAGGACCTTGAATGGTATGATTATGTTGTTGTCTGAATAACGTTTTATCGCATTGGAATCTGTTAGATAAACGCTAGTATCGAGTATATATGATTTGATGTCTGACATTTGTTAACTCACAAAAGGCTACTGTGGTATACTTCACCACATGTGCCATTTCTTAGTACATCAGAAATGAATGTACGTATACTTTTCCTAGTGGGGGACAGGGAAATATGTTCAAAATTTCCTACAATCGATACAATCATTCCCACATATTCTCCTTTTCGGTTGACGATCGGTGAGCCGGAACTGCCACCAAAGGCCGGTATAGTATATATAGCACTTCCTGTATCATTGTAGCCTGAGTAGTATCCCTTCAAGATCGGCACCATGTTTTCGAACGAAAATCCGGCAGGGGCCGCCAGGTTGTAAACTTCCTCTCCGATAGTGGGATTGTGTTTGGCAGCCATAACAGGGGGTAGGTGTGTGTCCTTGGTGTACATAAGGCACAAGTCCAAAGAAACACTTAGATCAACTATTTCGAGTTGTCGTACATTGCCGTATATGTCATGCAATAAAAAAGTATTAGATTCCTTATCCAACACTACGTTATCAGATAAAACTCCGTGGAACTTTTGTTCGTATGCCTTAAGGGCTTCTTCAGCGTCATAGCACATATGCGCAGCGGTAGCAATGTATGTCCCTGTATCATCGTTTACAACAGAAAATCCAGAAGCAGTAAATCCAAACTCACCTTCCAAACAAATCTCGGTTTTTTTTATTTTTTTCTTCCTACCTTTGCCTACCTTTGTTTTGAAGATATCACATACCCGTACACTGGTTTTCTTCTCTATCCTAACGAATGAAGATCTGGGTAGCATCAACTCTTCGCTTGCTGTTTCTTTTTGATTGTCTTCTTTTACGCAATGTTGTGTGGCCAAACACATCGCCACAATACCAGTTGTTACTAGAACGTTTTTTAACATCCTTATTTAACTAGTGTGTTGATACTTTAACATACTCGTGTGAAATTTTAGATACGTAGTCATTCATGACGATACCGCTACAAGTTCCAACATTAACGCTACGTACGGATCCGTATTGTGGGATGTATACTACCTCGTCGCACAGTTCAATAATTTCGTCTTTGATCCCCGACCCTTCTTCTCCAAAAATAAATAAGGTTTTTGGTTGCGGTACATACTCTGATATGTTTTTTGCTTTGGGGGTATTATTTTCTACGCCCACGAAGTGATATTGTTTTTTTAGAAGTTTAAGAGATGTAAAATCATCCAAATGTACAAGATCGGTATAATGGTGAGTGCCAACGCTGCCCCTTCGATCCCACTTTCTTCGTCCATAATAGAAGACTCTTTCCGCACCAAATGCATTGGCATTCCTAATTAGAGTAGAGATATTATAATCCCCATCAATATGCTGCATGAGAACTGCGTATGGAAATGTGTTTTTTTGGACATCGGCTTTAATCTGGGCGATATCCCAAGTTTTGTACTTGTCTACGACATTATAGTCATTCACCGGAAGTCTTGATCTTCTTGACGACCGTTTCATTGAAGAACTTTTGGAATCTCTTCTGAGACCAGTTCTTAAGGCCTTCTTTATTCTTAAACCACTCTATAAACTCATCAGTGACCTCAAATTCTACATCAGCAGTGCCATCTTCATTATGAGTAACATTGCTTACTTTGATACTAATGTCTTCGTTATTCTTTTGACTCACTCATCAACTCCATGTTAAATCTAGGTATCCAGCCGACTTCATGCTCGAAGGCGACTTTATAATGTTCGAACCCGTGATCGTCTTCGTATAAATCAACTATAACACCGATAGAGTTCACAGTAAAGGGGAATTCATTAGCGTTCTTGAGCTTCACCAAATCCCCGACCTTCATACATCGTCATCCCAATTGTCGGTGGAATATATGTATATTAGCAACAGAACAAAGGATGCAACAATTAGTACTTTCGTCAACATTCAGATGTCTTTATGAGTCATCACATTCGTCGGGCCGAAGCTGTACGTGGCTAATTCTTTTACAGACACACACATTGAGATTCAAAATTCTTATAACCTCTTCGCTAGTTGCAATCATCAAATTTCTGTTATTGTCGGGGACATCTTTCCACGTTTTTCTGGAATCTAATCGGGTTTCGTATTCAAATTTGGGGGCTAGCCTTTCATAAGTGCTATGGAATAGCATGGCCAGTTCTTCAGCAGTTAACACGACCTTTCCTCCAAAGATAACTATGAACCAAAGTCAGTTAAGTTCTTCATTCTTAACAGATTTGATAGTTTTCAACACTAAATCTTGAGTTTTTGAATCGTACCCTAGCGTGAGAACTTCATTAACAGATACACTTAATATGTCTTTTTTAGAAACTCTTAGTTCCCCACCGCGTTTTCTGGCTAGCGCAGCGAGAATAAAAAGCAGGGCTTCATTATTATCTAAGATGTCGCCTTTATCACTCATTGTTCTTTGAGGCTGAATGTTAGTACTGTGAAGCCAGTGTTCTCTTCTCTGACTTCTAGCTGGGAGTACAATTTGGTGTTAATCTTCATAATGGCGCGCCGATCGTTAGTGCATGGCTTGATATAATGCCACGTATTTTTGTACATTCTAGTGAACACCCCGCCGGCGTCCGATGTCTTATTCCCATTAGCATAGACACCCCAAAGATGATACTGCTTTTTTTCTTCTCTAACGTGTCTTCTAACTGGCATTGCTCTGCCTCCCCTTCTTTGCGGCTCTCAAAGACTTACTCCTCAACTTTACAACAAAAATGTTATTTTTATAATTTTTGTGTATTTTGACATCGTTTTCGTCATCATCTCTCAACATATTGCGAAGATGGTCTGCTGCTTTAAAAGTCGGGTATTTCCCAATGATTTTCCACTTCGTACCCTCTTGTTCTACTTCGCTGTCGTTCTTAGATCTACGCTTCATTCTTTTCCTGTTTTAAGAAATTTCTTCAGTTCTTCAATTCGACGACGAGGGGCGTCCAAGCCTCCGACGATCGTGTAGGCTACTAGATTTGATTTATCAGAATCCTCATATATGCCCCTATGGATCATTGCCCCCCCGGTTAAAGTGGCGAGCGTATCAAACCCATATTCGATGGAGTCCATCAGCCCGGGCACTTCTTCATAAAGGTTCGTGCCGCCCACTACAATAGAGGCCGCGGCAGAAGAAGTTGTCAAATCAAAACCCCCGGCTAATAGTGTCTTCTCAAGGTTAGTTTTTAGAGCCACGGCCAAAGCCGTCTCACTGTTTACATTCTTAACTGCTGTAACTCCCATGATCATGCAACCCTTTGTTTTCATTACAGAATCATAATCCGTCGGATCGAAAGAAGTATAGTTGCTATTCTTCGTAGCAAGCAAATTAAATATATGAAAAAGACCGGCAACTGTATTATTGATTGTAGGCCAAAACTGTTTAACAGTCAGTTGAGGATACAATTTTTTAATTTTATCATTGTCGACGATGATGAGTGGCGCAAACTCTCCGCGAGCGGCTCGCTCCCATAGATCACATACCCTTACATAGGCATTCTTGGCCACTTTAGGAGAGGCGGTTTCTCCCGTCGTTGGGAGTGAGGCAATCACTCCAATTCTGTCATCGACATCGTTGTGTCCAATATAAGAAAAATATTTCTTAGCAATTTTTACTAAAGTGTTGACGCTCCCACCACCAGTTCCGCCAGCCGCTCCGACACAAATCAGAATTCTATCTATCTTTTCTCCAAATATATCTCGAAGTTTATTAAAAATCTCCTGACTTTTATCTTCGTAGGCTAAACGAGCCTTCTCCTGATTTTTGCCGGCGCCTTGTGCTCCTTCGTTCTCCACTAGGAACTTGTGACTTTCCGGCATTTCCAATAAAGCGAGATCTGACTGGGCGGTGTTGAACGCAATTGCCTTCTTATACCCCAGGTCGAAGAAGGCTTTCGCGATCCTCCCCCCGCCTTGACCGGAACCTATAACTGCATATGTTATTGCTCCCCCGGACTCATCTTTTATCTCATCAGAATCTTCTAGTAGTTCTGGATTGAACTCTTCAATTTCTAAAGTCGGAATGTTTAAATCGCTCATCTTGAATTCCTCGCTGTGCGCATACTAAGTAGTAATTTGTTCAACAAGTTGGCGGATATCCGTCTGCACCCGTTCTTGAGTATTACCCAACTCAGTCTCCAGCACTGAGACCTTGTCCGCTAGTTCTGAGACTCTAGATTGTAGATGCGCCACAGTCTTCTTCAAAGCCTCTTGTGTTGATTTCTCTTTTGTCATATGAAACCTCCTTAAGAAATAATTATACAGTAATTCTCGTCATTGTTAAGTAAAAAGTGGAGGTGCCGGGAGTCGAACCCGGGTCCTAAGTAAATCCACAAATTAGTCATTCACAAGATTAGTCTACCTTTTTTACGCAGAAAAGTTAGACAAAAACTGCTTTAGTCTCCGCTACCAGAGCCCCTTTTTTACCTCAGAAAGAAGAAACTGCCTTTTGCTAGCGTTTGGTAAAAAGGTTGCTAGCGACCCCTGCTTAAGCAGCTAGTGCTACAGCGTTTTCAACGTCAATATTGGCGTTTAAGTTTTTAAGCGTTTTTACAGAGTCCATCGCTTCCCTCTGTCTTGCACTAATATATTTCTCTACCTAGTCGAAGCCAGTTCACCCCCGAAGTCTTCAGTGTCGTCTTCAAAATAGCTCGTAATTTTGAATTTTTTTAATAATTTATTCAAGTCTGATATCGACATTCCTAGAAAACTGGCCGCTTCTCCCTTGGTTCTGGATGCAGACATGGCATACTTCAATGTGGCATCCCGCGTTACGGAGGGCATTGATTTCCATATTGGGAATCCAAATAACTTCCCACCTATCGCTCTGGACGCCAACTCTAGTTTAAGGCCTATGACCTCTTCCATGCTCAATCTATTAAACATCACTTCGAATTCTTCTGTTGTCTTATTATCTCTGCGAAGCTTCTTCGCCAAACTGTAGAAACGATTTTTACCCTTGCGGGCCCTTTTTCTTTGCCAACTCATTGATTATCTTAATCGTATCAGACTTCTGCCAAAGTCTTAAGAGTTTTAATATTGAATAATATTTGTTCCTCTAAGCTAGCCGGCGCTTCTTTTCCAAATGAAGATATGGCTTGCTTCTCTTTTTCGTACTCAGGAGTTGACGGCTCCGGGAGTTCGCTCAAGAGTTCTTCTTCGAAAGCATCAAAATGAAGCTTTAAGTTTGTTATGGTAAAGTCGTAAAAAACTTGTTCATCCTCTTCGTTCTCCAACAGAGAGTACTCTTGTATAATACTAGTTTCTATTTTTTTGAAATCCTCAATTGCAACGTTTCTTCCTGTTGCGTCCTCACCAGTAATAGAAAATTCATCTTTTTCCAGTTCTTCTTCACTCTTCTGTGTAGTACCTCTAACATCAATAAACTTAGAGCCCCCATCGATGGCGGGTCCTTCCGGATCCCCAACCTCTATTTCAACGTCGTCCGCCTCATCGATCTCGGCTGGCGCGCCCAACTCACCGTCATGTGTCTCCGAAGCCCGAACCGGTGCTAGTAAATTTTGCACACCTTTTATAATGTGTGCTCTATATGAGTTTCTCTGTTCGCGATCGGAGGTTAAACTTTTGTATCCCTCTTCTACGATAGGAATTATTTTTTTGAGAAGGATTCTCAACCTATTTATGGCCGTGGACTCATGTGGAGTATTGCTAACTTCAACTTCAATAAGTTTTCGAATATGGTTCCGCAATTCGACTTCTTCCAACAATTGTAGTTTCTTTTCTTTTTCTTTTCTCTCACTGACCACTTTAATTGCCTTACGTATACACTCTCGCAATTGTAGTTCTTCAACAAATTGTTCTCTATCGATCTTCCCGTCCATTGTTATTTTATCCCTCTCTTCAGTATATAGTTTAACACTTCAGTAACAAGCTGTTCATCTTCCTCTTCTCTTATAATGGTATCCACCGGGTCGTCGTCGTCGTCGTCGGATGAAGCGCCAGGGGCTTCATACCCTCCGCCGCCGGCGGAGGATAATTCCTCCAAGGGCGTCGGGTACCCAATCTCCACAGGTCCTTTTTCGAAAATGCGGGCTTGTCGATCCGCCATGGCGCGAACAACGCTGTCCCACGCCGGGCGGCGGCGGTCGGCGCCGCCACGACTGATGCGAACCGTAGCGCCTTGTTCAGCATATCCTTCCAATTTCTCTAGCTCGATACCCATTATATCTGCAACGGCCTTTTTATCATTGGGATTCATCTTTCGAAATTTCTCTCTAAGTGACGCATGCTTTAAAAGCCATGCTTGATTCTCCGCCTCCTGATCTTTCAAGCCCTTCTTGAAAAAGTCTCGGAGGCCTTCATCCATTTCTTCTTCGTTCATATGAGTGACTTTTTTGGCAGCCTCACAATCGTCATAACATGCCTTCTGTTGGCTGGTGTTATGATCTATCACCGCACAACCCCCACTCTCGCCAGATTCTTTTTTGCAGTCTCTTTTCACATATTTTTCAGAAAGTACTTCTTTGACTAAGACACGAATATCGGCAAGGCTAGATATCGATTCATTGGTGATTTTTTTTTCCAACCCCGTAAGAAGTAAGCTCCAAATCCTCTCTTGTTTGTCCTGGTCGACCTGGACATGGCCAGGAAGTTGTCTGAAAAACCTCTCCCGGTCGCCGGCCAGTATTAGTTTTCGGAAATCAGTTGCGCGCATACCTTCCGGTACTTTCGTCTGTTCTGATGTGATTGGGCTACAATCGTATTCGACCCCTCTGTCTGCTGCTATCTTCGGAACGGCAGAAAATCTCTGGTCTCCACACTTAGCATCCTTTGCTCCCATCCCCATAATAATTTTATCGCCTGGCTTCAACTCATTTTTTAATATGTCGTAGGAAGTTTGAATTGGTTGTGGGTCGGGCGAAACCATGACACTTATCTTAGGATCGTTCTCAGTATATAACTCCCATATTTCTTTAGACATGGCTGCGGTCACGGTAACGCTGCTGTCAACGGTGTGTTCTACTCTCTCCATTTTTCCGATGATAACGCGGACCTCGTCAACCTCCGGTAAACTAGAATAATATTTTGCCATCCCGTAATGGCCGGCATGGGGAGGTTTGAACCCACCAGCAACCACGGCGACAACCAATCTATCATCACCAGGCGCCTCCAGAGGCTCTGTACCTGCGTCTAGGACTTCTCCCTCCTCCTCCCTTATCCTATCTGTAAAGTCTGCTGTAGAGGACGTGCGGTGCCCGGGCGCAACTTCCCCCTCCTCGTTCGCCTTTTTTGCTCCTCGATCGAACTTGCCCAACCCCATCATTTGGTTGACGGGAGCAAACTGGCCTGTGAACTTGTAGGTGATGCCGTCATAATCAAATACCAAACCTTCAATTGAAGTAGTGATAGACTCTAGAGCAGTCTCAAGCGCCTTATCGTTCAACACATCCTCCACGTCATGACCACCAAGAATTTTTTGCATTGAAGTCTTTAGTACTTTTAAGTCTTTAGGGTCTGCCAGTTCTTTGGCTTTGGCCCCGACCTTTTTACGAAGTTTCCCCAAAGATACGTCAGATTGTACAGTATATCCGCTCGCGAAGCCGTTTAGAAGCTTCACTGCAAAATTATGTATCACCATCGTTAAGGGCTTTACTGCGCTATCAACTATATCTTTCATGACCGGACGGCTCTTCAAGAGATCTTTAATGAACGCTTGTTTCTCTGGTTCTGGAATAGTATCTAGCACAGGCTTTATTTCGGCACCTAGCCTTGGCATGTTCTTACTACTGAGGAAGTACATGAGAGCCTTTAGTAATAACTCCTGAGTTTGTTCGGAATAGTTTGTGCCAATCTTCGTTCTCAAGATAGAAAGAACTCTATTCTCCAGGTACTCCCCAACAGTTCCGGCAGAGCCCTGGATCACTCTCAGTTCGTTAACTGCATCGCGATAAGCCTCTTTCTTTTCGATAAAATCTGTAAAGTTGACAATGGCATTGACTTTTATAATCGACAGACTTGGATCTGCTGCTTGAAGTTCTTCTATTCTATTTTCGAGCTCGATAGATTTTTGCTCCGCTATGTCTGATTCAAGTCCGACTAACTCTAAACCATCCTTCCCCTCAGTTAAAACTTTGTGACCAACTCGATGAATAAGAAGTACTTGAGTATCGTAATCAATAACATTCGCGCTGCGAGGATCCATTACCTCGGCGTTATAAAATATTCTCTTACCTTCTGGAGTAAGGAAGAACTCTGGGGATAAAGAACTTGCAACGATTTCGAAGTTTTTCATTGCGTCATAGAAAGAATCAACTACGTTATCGGGCGTCGGTGTTTTATCTGCCGCAATACGATCGGAAGTGAAATACCTCTTCAAGCTCTCCTTGTCCAAACCGGCCGCCTTCGCATGACTTTTATTGCGAATGGCGATGGCATGTCTGGCTTTGATATCATACCCTATGGCAATGTTCTGACCATCGGTCTTCTCCGTCACTTTAATGTTAGGGAACCCTTTCGACGCGGCGTCGAACATCCCCCTCAGCTGATCAAACGTCAGATCTAAGTTCTCATAAGGGTGGAGCATGTGTCCTGCGGTGGCGCCCATATTATCCTCTCCCTTCCTCTAGAACTTTTACTTGTTCTTCGAGTGTAATAACCTGCTCCTCTAGCCTTCTTGTGTGACGCCTAATCTCTTTCAAGTGTTCCCTGGCCATCTGTATCCTACGCTGGTCTGTTTGCGAACGAGGAGTCAAATTATTGACGATTTCCGATAAAGACTGGATATAGCTATACACCGTCGGTTTCTTGGATTCTCCTTCACTTATAATGAAGTCTTTAGTTAGCCTATCGAAGTCAATCATTTGTCATCTTTTAGTTTAGTTTGTTTTGCCTTTTTCTCTGCCTTCTTTGGCGGAGCCTCTTTCTTCACTTCCTCAGGGGGAGCTGCTGCTCTTCTTTTCGCTTTAATGTGATTTCTTTTTCTTGGATGCATAGTTTTTCTCCTTTTTTATCCTATAGTTACCTTATATGCTTGTTTTCCTGCCCGGCCGCATACAGAAGCCACCCTGTTTGATTGCAAACCAAATGGGGGTGGCGCATCTAATCGATCCTCTGTTGGGGGGCCCCACGATGAAGAGGCTCCCGTCCGCCCAGGACCGGGGGAAAACGTACTCCCCGTTAGTGTGTTCGAATGTCTGATTTCGATATCTCGAAGAGCCCAGTTATCATAGGAATTAGAAGATGCATCATATTGTGCCCACCTAATATATACTGGGGTTTCGCTCGGGTTCGTGAACATAATTGAGGCCTGGTTCCACCCGGACTCGGCGCTATCAGAATTATAATTCAATGCGTTGAATTGTCTGATAGTTTTCCAATTGGTCGGCGGGGGGTGTGCTTCTGGCGACCACGGTCCAAGCCGGTATTCTAAATACAGGTCTTCGCCAGAATCAGGTTTATCCAGCCCCCAATTCATATCTTCTCCAGCTTTGAATTTAAAGTTTATCATGGCCGTCTTTGAGACAGTGTATATTGTTGACAAGCTTCTCGGCGGCCTCTGATCTGCACCGAAGGATGCTGTCCCTCCGCGGAACCTGAACGCGTATTCTCCACCATAGGTGACCAAGTGGTGGTCGATAGAGAGCCCCGACCCACCAGATAGTTCTGTCGTATCCCAACCATCGGCCGAAAACTTCTCCACGATAAAACCATTATCGTATTGAGTGGCAAGGTCATTGCTGAGTGTTTCGATAACGAAGTCATCCGTTATTGGTAAAATCCCTCGACCCATTTAGATTTTATCCATCATCCGTTTGTTAAGTTGTTCGTAATACCATTCAAGATCACCCTGTTCTTCGCCCTCGCCTTCGTCCTCTTCCCCAGTGGCCACTGTTGTCGACACATCGGCTCCGCTAGCGGCCGCCAATTGGTGAACTGCGGCCAAGGCTGCAGCAGCAAGGCCTTCGATATCTTCCTTACCCTCCGCACCGGTCATGGCCATATCACCCTCTGGCGACGGCCCGTGATCAGATGTGGGATCTTGGCAGCCACAGTTTTCTTCAATATTTGTGTTCTCATCATCATTATCTGAATTACTTTCGACGATGCACCTGAAACTATCGATATCAATCTCTTTTGGTTTAAGTCCCATTCTTTCCATCAGTCTATTACTGAGCTCATCCCTTCTCCACTCTGCGAGCGGAACTTGCTGCTTGACGCCGTCTTCCCAATCTCTAAAGATCATGTTCCCACATTCATAAGCCTCTCGCTCCATTTCTCGAAGATGAGCATCGTTCTGAGCATATCCTTGCTCGCCGACGACCATGGCACCCTCGAATTGACCTCGTCCGTTCTGGGCGTGGTGCACCATCTCATGAGATAAAGAGCGCATAACATCTTTCGGATGTCGGTTATCAACATACAACGAAATCTCGTTGAGGCCCGGATCATAGAAAGCAGTCTTGCCGAGAGTATTCTGAGCGTTCTCTTGATCAGAAATAAACTTAATTGATACTGGTTTAGACAGTTCTAACTTTTCTCGTGAGTACTCCAGAAAATCATTCAAGTGTTCCTCGATCGCAGATATGTCGTTCATCGATTCATTAGCGATTGTAAAAAAGGACTTTTGGGTCTCTTCGTGTTCGTTGGTTTTGATTTGTTCCATAATTCTTTTATATAACCTCTCCTTGAAGGTTTTTAACTGGGTCTCATTTAAGCGCAGCGTTTCAGATAAATCAGCCTTAAGCTCGGCGGCCCGAGCATCCAGTTGATCTTGTTTTTTTTGTTGGGCCCATGCGACCGCGGCTCGCTGTATTTTTTCCTCAACTTCTCCAATCTCGTTCCCCATGCGACGGCGCTCCGCGGAGAAGGTCCCAAACTCGGAGGTACGTAATTCGGCTTTCCTCTTTCTGTACGCTGAGAGCACCTTTTCATGTTTGCTTCTAAACTCCGGATCTTGCAATGAATCTGTTATCTGCTTGCCACGGGCGATCATATTCATCCGATTAGGGTGTCCAGTCGAGACGAAGGTGTCATAGGCATATTCGTCCGGATCAACTCCGGTCGGGCCGGTACTGGGTGGTTTCTTGTCATCGCCTAGGCTAGCAAAAGCGCCCTGCACCCGGGCAAGCGCCGCCGCCTCTTTGGGCGTCCGCGACTCCGGAGCAACACCACCAGGCCGGGCCGCCTCCAGGCCGGCAGCAGGGGAGGTTTCATCCCCAGAGAGCTCTCCCCGATCGCGCATGCCTTGCAACATGGCTGCAGCCCTCGTAAGCACGTTGCCAGCGCCATAGTTTTTATCTTTCCCGGATCCGCCGGAGGCTACCGGCTCAGCGGGCGTTTCGCCGGTTTCACCCTCGCCGGCAGGGGTCGTGTCATCCGTCGGGGGCTCTTCGTCCTCTCTATCGTTTGGCTCGCCATCAAGTTCGTTAATAGTGCGGGTGCTCATAGTAGGGTACCTTAAGGGTATATAGCGTCAATATAATTAGTCGAAATTTTTTATAACCGACTGTTTTTATTCGACCTCATACTCCGGAACGAAGGTGGAGAATTCAAAGTTAACAAGCAAGTCGCCATACACATGCCAAGTTAATTCGCTAGATCCAATCCAGAATATTTTAAGCATGTCCTTGCTACTTGTTGCCTCGTCCTTGGAGATTTCTATAATCAGGCCTCGACCCTCGGGGCTAGTGTCCCCTCCGGCACCTCCGGTACGCTCAATCAAGTCTCCAACAACAGGTAGATTGATACCGTGTTTGGGCTTTCTTATATATTTGACGATGCGTTGTGACAAACCACTAATCTCCTACAGCTTAATTATTAACAAAATATTTAACTGTCTTCGAAATCGGTGGCCGGCCCAACTTTTTTTAACACAGTAAATCCGTGCACGCCATCGCAATGATACCAGAGGATATCCTCATCGATTTGAGTTAACCTAGCGTTAGGTAGGGAAATCTCCCACAAGCCCATATCCCCAGAGAAGGCTTTAAAGTATAATGTGCCCTTGGTTCGCCTAGTTCTTGAATTAATTGCCTTGAGCGTCATTCCAGTCACGATTAATCCGGTGAAATTTTTTCTATTCGAATCATATGCCCAGACTATCTGCCTAGCAGGAATAGATACACCGTCAAAATCAACCTCTTTAATATTTGGGTTACGTACAGACTTGTACCGCTTCTTTGGGACCATGATAAATCCGTTAGCACCATAGTCATACGCCGACATGAACCTAGTTTATATCCGTCGTACGCCATCTAAGCTCCAAGTACAACAACCACTCCTCATCAGACATTATATCGTTGTCCAGCAGGTACTCAGTTTGTTGTATATCTGCTTTCGACATAAGAATGTTTGTCATTCCAGTATATAGAAAGTTGGTTGCTTCCTTATTCGAGTTAACCTCGAATTCAGTACATCCCATTCCTTTAAGGGCTCGCCAGTTCTTCATGCTTTTACCTCTCTATCGGCAGTAGTTAAATCGTTGCCACCACAAATCCAAGACTGTGGTTGGCTAGCGGGGGCGCTATTGGCCCAATCTATAAGATACCTTTCAGCAGTGTCCTTAACAGAAGACATATGAATTCGTTCTGGGGTGCACCAGGATTCAATCCGGACAATTACACCCTTGTACTTTTCGTTGGTTAACGGATCGCTGTATACTATTTTAGTACCAATTGTTACATCGGTGTTTTTACCGGTACTATAATCCATTATACCCCCTAGTACGAATCTTGTATACCCATGCTAGCATATATTCACAGCATCCTTAAGTGCACTATCGATAACCCTACCAAACATATTATAGCGTTCTGAGCCCACATAACAAACGAATCTTCGCTTAAAGCAATTTGCATTTGCAACACTGAGAACATTAATGCGATCGCTATAGCGGCTGTTAGCGCCACGTATATTATCAATCGAAGCGCTTTATCTAGCCTGTCCATGTTATAACTATCTTGCCCTCGGTTTAAACGACCAGTATGTACAAAACTTAGGAAACTAAAATCCCAATTTTTTCAGATCCGTTGATCGCGCGTACTAAGTCGGCCTGTGTCGATACTATCTATAGAGACATACATTCCGGGATAGTAGGGGGGTAGGGGGGTAGGGGGTACCCCTGCGTTGGCTTTGTAGGCATGGCAAAAAAAAACGCCGCCCTTCGTTAGAAAGGCGACGCAAGGTCACTATCGTTCGATCATGCGTGTCTTGATCTTGCCAAGTGCAGCCAGCCTATCGTTTACTGTCCTATTGGACTTTGCTCTATCTAGCATGGAGTTCGGTTATAGGCAATGAACCCCTTCATAGTAAGCATGATTGCTTTGTGATATCTGGACCCTTATAGTCGTTCGCTATATGTTTGTGTTCTAATCATTTATTTTTATTGCCCTCGGGCATTTCTCTTGAGGTGAGCAGTGATTAGGCGATCGATCTGCTCGCTAGTCAGCTCGGGGCAGTATTCCTTCACTGTAGCGGTTGTTTCATCGACGCTAGCGCCATGTAGCGTTAGCTGGTCCCATATGACATGCTCTGCGAAACTTGTGTCATCTTCCATTTCTTTCTCCCTCGGACTGATCGTCAATCAGTTGGCGGGCAATGGTAGCGGCAACAAATTGACGCCCTCGCTTGCTGCCCATATTGATTGTAGTCAAATGATTGGCGCTGTCAAGGATATGACTGATGCGTTGTGTCAATGCGTTGACGGCGCTGTTTACAATGTTATCGGTTGACATTTGCTTCTCCTTTATGTATAATATGTAGTAGGTTCGCAGGCCACGCAGTCCGTCTAGTTACTACAGACATTTACCTGTAACCCTTTAGCGGGTGCTGTCCTACACGCTTGCCCATACTACCTAGTTCAGCTCCTTCTTACTAGAAAGACTATCAAAAGTCTTATTGGGATCAGAGAACATGGGGAAAGTAACCAGGGGAACGGTACGCTGCACCGCTTCTGGAATTGGACTACCCTGCTCGTCAAAGGTTACTTCAACCATTCCGCTGATGTATAGTTCAATGATTGACTCACAGACAAAGGCTGCTGGAGTATTACCCTCAATGGTCAGGTCCTTTGAGTATACCTTTAGCCTCGTATAGATGGGATCTGGATCCTTTGGAAAAATATTGTTATTGTTATCCTCGGACATATGCGTCACTACCTCGTCGGTGCCTCCTGCTGCTTTGAATCCAATCGTGTTTGCGTTCATTGTTTCTTCTTCTCTCTCGGATATATCCGGGCTAGTGTCTGTGATTGATCTTGCGGAAGAAGTCAAAGATGACAATCCCGCACGCGACCGTGATAAGAAGGTTAGTAATCGTCTCCATAGACTCACCCGTCCTTCGCACAAGCCTGGATGAATCGTTGAGGCTGGAAGTGTTGATTGACGCTCTCTCTGTTCATAGCGTCGGCAAAGAGAATTGCAACCTTATTGCGTTCCTCTCTGTCCTCGATAGTGTTGATCGTTGCGGCGATAAATTCCATATGTCGCCGCTGCATATTGACTTGCACGTTGCGTCCCTTGACAATCATTACTCGTCCTCGCCAAAGAAGTCAATGTCAGTGATGTCTCCGAGATCCATGATGATCCGTCCGTCGTCGTCGGAGATACTCGCGCCGCCTTGGCTGGTCACGGTTTCCGCGACGTCTCGAAACTCGTCGTCAATGAGATACTGATCGTCTCCCATTTTAGTTGCCCTCGCTAGTGTCTGGGGTGGTGATGTGGATATCCTCGCGGGCGAGCATCGCGTGTGCGATCGTACCGGCGAAATAGTTGCGGTGATCGTCTCGCGTGAAGTCCATAGCCTCGATGGCCTCGCCGTTGTCATTGACAATCCGGCCGATGATGGCGGTGAGTTGTTCACTGGTCATGCTAGCTATCCTCCCGCACCGTCAGGCGGTGGATATTAGAGTCCAGCAACTCAAGGCTGGCCGTGGCGATCATCAGGCCGATCGCAAAGTAAAAGGGCTGAAAGCTATAAATGATGTCAAACAAAGTCTGTCCTATCGGTTCAAGTGGTTGTGGAGTCGAATGATGATGGCGTCGATGTCGGGATCCTTCTCTTGGATCTCGCCAGTCGAGATCAAGCGCTTGCGGCGCTTGATAAGATGGTAGGCCGTGGCTTGCTCAAGGTGATCCGCGCAAAGCGTACCCTCAAGGGGCGTTTCATCGTTGCAGTCGCTAACGGCGCAGACGGGCATTAGAGCAGCCCCAGGAGCATCAGCGCGTCCGGGTGGAGGTTGGCTTTAGCGTCGGCATCGGAGATTGCCTCGTTGAGCCGAAACACAAGCGTGCGAGCCTCGTCAACGGTCAAACCGCGGACGTGCTGACGCTGGTAAGGTCCATCCGGTCCGCGGCGATTCTCGTAGGTTCGCAGAAGGACTTGCGCCGGGGCGCTGGAAACTTCCAAGTTGTCAAGGTGGCTTTTGCGGGTTCTCGGCATATTGTGTGTTCCTCTCACTTTCTACAACCATTATAGCAAGGTTGCGGGGTTTTGTCAAGTCCTTTTCCTCAATGGAATCAAGGACTTACAAGATATCTTCTAACTACTTGATATCCCTCGCCTTCTTGATGTGGCGTTCTTCGACGTTGATCGTCTTGGCAGCGCCCAAGGGGAGCACCTTATAGACCTTGGAGCCCTTCGCTGCGGACTTGACAGGGGCCGCACCAATCTCGATGATGACGGCCTTACCGACGGGAAGCGCGGACTTCGTTTGAGGCGGGGCAGTCGACCGCAGGGCGATGATCTGACCGACAGCAAAGGTCGGCGCGTCCGTCGCGGACTTGAGAACTTTCTTTGCATACTTGTTCTCGCACATCGCCTTGTACTGACGAGGCGTCGGGATAAACTCGGGATCGGTCAAGACCTTGGCCGCGAGATCCGCGAAGTAGGGCGGGTTAGCCGCGTAATACTCGGCGCAGACCTTTGCGATCTGCCGCTTGTCCGCGTCGTAGGATGCGCGCCAGTCGTCGCGAGCCTTGGCAAACTCGGGGGTCGCGCGGTGCTCCTGCTTCACGAAAATATCGAACTGTTTTTGAGTCAGTCCCTTGTACTTCTTGAAGCCCTCGGCAATCGAGGTACAGAAATTGCGAGTCCAATCGTCGGCTGCCTCGTTGACGGCGAGCGCGTTGATGCGATCGAGCAGGGCCGGATCGGTCAGGTGCTCTGGCTTCGCAACCTTGGGCCGGCGAGCGTAATAGCCTCGCGTCCCACTGTTTCGATTGGCGTGCTGCGATCCGTATCCGTAACCCATTTTCTTACCTTTCCTCATTTCCTACAGCTATTATACCAATTCTTGTCAGAGAAGTCAAGAACTTTCTTTGCCCTCGCCCCATTCCAAGGGCGAGAGGCGCGGTGTGTCCCATCAGGACCCGGTTGCTTTTGGGACGGCTTGCACCTGATTCTACTGCGGATTTCCCGCTGCGCCCCATCAAAGTCGATTCATCGTTTCCCTCATTTTCTACACCTATTATACCAATTCTTGCCAGAGAAGTCAAGAACTTTCTTTGATCTGGCATGCTTTGGGACGGCTTGCAGCTTACTGCGCTCGATAGCGCTGCGCCCCTGATCTAATCCATCATTTCCCTCATTTCCTACAACTATTATAGCAAGGTTTGACCCGAAAGTCAAGAAGTTTCTTTAGAGCCCCGGCAGCATATCGACGTCCAGGGCGTGATCACGCGCTTGGCTAGCGGCGAGATTGATCCGGCGCGCCAGTTCGCTAGCGTCGGCCGGTGACAGCCCGTGAACCACGGGGCGAGTCGAGCCCTTGCGGCCGGCGGAAACCTCGACGGCGATCTGAACGATACCCCCGAAAGCGGGTGAGACGGTGAATTTGTCAAGGTTGTTGATCGGCAGCATGTTCGTTTGTTCCCTTACTTTCTACAACTATTATAGCAGTTTGACCGGAAAAGTCAAGAACTTTCTTTGTCCTCGACCTCAATGATATCAGGGACTTGCAAGGTATTTTACAAGTCCCTGATATTGTTGGTTATTCCTTGCTGTCGATGGCGACGATCCGCTCGTTAGTCTGAAAGTATGGATTCTGTGCGTAATACTTTGTTGTCATCCACATACGCTGGCACTTGCTCCGCTTGGGCTTGGGGGCGCACAAGTCCGTGAGGACAATATGACCATCAAAGCCTTGCTGGTTCACATATTCCGTGGGGGGGTTGAAGTCGGTGCCACCGTAGCGGACCCGCTCCCACTTCTTTTTCTCACCCTTTTTCCAAGTGTAAATGCTCTCGGTCGCAACCTCACTGTCGAAGGGGATCACCACGAACTCCGCCAACTCCGCGAGCTTGTTCAACTCGGCAAAGAAAGCCTGAAGCATACCGTCGTCAACACTTCCCGACTGATCGATTGAGATAGCCACCCGGGCGACCCGGTTGACAGCCGTGCCAGGGTGCTGATAGGGGTAGCGCTTGTTGATACGGCGCACGGTGCTCCGCTTGTTGGCGCGCTGCGACGTCTTGATGAAGTAGCGAAGAACTTTCTTCCAATCAACCTTGCTTTGCAGCTTGGCCATGATGTCCTGCCGGCAGGCGCTCGACACGGTGCCCCAAGAGTTAGCCTTGCTGGCCTCCTCGGCGGCCTTACGGATCTGGTCCTTGAGCCGCTCCTTTGCGATGTCCTTCACATCGTCAGGGACATCGTCCCATCCCTCGTGATCGTCAAAGACGCCATCGGGGAATCCGCCGCCCTGTCCGGGCTGTCCGGGCTGTCCGTCGCTGTCGCCGTCGCCGGCCTCGCCTTGTCCCTCGCCGCCCTGTCCGTCGCCCTCGTCGCCCTTCGACTCGTCATCGGTCGGCAGGTTGGCAAGGTACCATTCGGCGCTCTTGCCGCTCTCAAGGTCCGCGAAGGGTCCTTCGCCCGGCATGCAACAACCCTCGGGCAGTTCGCCCCGTAGGTGCGAGTTGATGGCGAGATCCGCCGCGATGTTCCACTTGCGGGCATCCACGCCCTCGGGCTTGCGATCGGTGACGTGGGCAAACACCAAGTGGTAGAATTCGTGCTTGAGCACACCCGCGCGCTGCTGGTCCGTAAGTCCTTGAAAGAACTCGGGATTATAGACCATTTCAAACTGCGCGGTGACGGGATTGATCCGCACGCCAGCGGTCGGGATCCCGTTGTTGGCGCGCTTGTCAACGCGGCGCGAGATAGCGGCGAAGAACGGCTCGCTCATAAGGAGCCGGGCGACGTGCTTATTGAGATTGAAGATTTCAGGCGTCTCGGTCATTTCTTTCCTCATTTTCTACAACCATTATAGCAAGGTTTGAAGGAAAAGTCAAGCGAATTTCGGGTGTAATATCAGGGGCTTGCAACATATTTCGCAAGCCCCTGATATCGTTCACCTTTTACTGCTCGTTTCCGGTCAGCAACTCGACAAGGTAGCCGGAGACGCTCTTACCGTCAACGCTCGCCTGATGGAGCTTGATGGTATTGTTGACGTCCCCGTTACCGAGCACCGTCCACAACTTCATCGCAACCTCGCTGGGGAGGGTCAAGAAGTAGGTCGCGAGGTTCGTCACCTGTCCCTCGGTCAACTCGGCGGCGAACACTTCGGACGCCTCCATCTTATCGACAAGCGCGGTGTGCTCGTTGATGGCGAAATCCGCCGTCTTATTGATGGACCCGTTGTCGAGAATGTCCGCGACGGTCACCTGACGCTCGTAGTTCAGCACGAAGTCGTTGAAGGACACCGCGGCCTCAAAGCCGACAAAGGCGGCCGACAGGTTGAACAGCGTTGGGCTCGACTCTCCGAGCAGCCCCGCCGTGGCGAGACATTCGTTGACGCGCTCCCAAGAGCGGCGCGAAGGGTAGACCTTGTTGGGCTCAAAGTCGCCGGTGTGCTCCAAGTGATTGCGATTGTTGTTGATGAAGTCCCAGACCATACCATCGACATTGTCCTTCGCCCAAGTCAACCAATCCTCAATCGAGGGCTCGACGTCAAAGACGGTCCAACGGTCCAACTCGGCAGGGTCCATTTCGCCCACCTGATACTGCTCGCCATGCTCCCCGCCATTGACGGCGGCGAAGATGACGGTGTCGGGGTGGAGGTGATGCCCGGCCAGCTTGCGGCTGTCCGTCAACTCAAAGATGCCTTGACGAACCTCGACGGTCGCGCGATCAACCTCGTCCAGAAACAGGACGCGAGGCTCGTTGCAGCACTCTGCGTACCAGTCCGGAGGACAGAAGGAAGTCGTCCCGCCGTCCGTGGTCGGCAGACCGAGCAAGTCGCCCTCGGTCATTTGCGAGGCGCGTCGCTCAACGACGGGCAGGCCCAGGGCCTCGGCGGTCTGGTAGACCACGCAGGACTTACCAACGCCGTGGCGGCCTCGGAGCAGCACCGGCTTGCGAACCGCGGTGACGTGGGGTGCGATTGCGACAAAGGTCTTGAAGTCTACTGCCATGATACTTTCCTTACTCTCGTTGTTTCCCGACTTTCTACAACCATTATAGCCTAACTAGGCGGCGAAGTCAAGAACTTTCTTTGATTTGGTGAACTTTTTTGTTGAATGATTCCGGGGACTTACAAGATATTTCGCAAGTCCCCGAGATCATTAGGGTTTTAGGTGTTGTGCCGGTTGTCGTAGTGGTCCGGGCTCGTCTCGTCCTTCAAGTTCGCGCGGACAGGGGCCTCGTCGTTGATCCAGTCCGCGGGGGGCTCGAAGGACGACGTTGACGGACTGACGATGCGCCAGTGGCCACCATAGTACATCTCGTCCATGTCCTTGATATCCTTGGAGAATCGGCTCTGGATGTCGTGGGTAAAGCTGACATTCTGCGCCTTGCGCGGATCCATCATGTTCTTGACGGCGATGATCTTCAAGAAGCGGGGATCCGAATAGCGATCCTTGGTAGAGTGCTCGTTGATCACGCTCCAGTTGATGCCTAGGACCTGACAGGCGACGTCCTTCGTCTCGCCGCCGGCATTGACGGGGCGCACAATCAGTGCGCCGGGCCCAATGCCCAAGCGCTTGATTTCCTTGACGAAAAGGCGACGGTACTTCTTATTGGCAAAAACGTCGTCGCGCATGCGGATCTTCAACTCGGCGCAGCCTCGACGGTTGTGGCCGGGCTTCGCGCAGTAGGAGCAGCGGCGCTTCGTTGCAGCGTTGCGCTCCTTACGAGCGTTGTACTTCGTAGCAGTCCACGAATCAGGATTCTCCTCGACGTGCTTCTTGAGCGTCGGACAACCGCGACGATTGTGACCCGAATTGTAACAATGACCGCATCGAACTGTTCCGCTGTAACTCATTTTCTAACCTTTTTCCGCTTCCCTCATTTTCTAC